>Ga0265300_10000519_pt1 | contig 40496 bp, 47 predicted proteins | sample AusTroGonzalo_MG_FD_193482 | JGI IMG/M metagenome (GOLD analysis project Ga0265300, IMG submission 193482) | Bovine rumen microbial communities from tropical cattle in Woodstock, Queensland, Australia - Gonzalo_03 | ecosystem: Host-associated > Mammals > Digestive system > Stomach > Rumen ... | reverse complement strand
TAGATCGGCAAACGGGATCTTTTCCTTTGCCTCATCGTAGACGTGTCCGCAGATCTTACAAACGTATTTCATAGTGCTCCCTCCTTTCCAAACCCAACGATCGGGCATCACGATTCTTTGACGTTATATATGTATATTATAGCACATATGCTTATTCGTTTGCAACATTAATCAGCGGAAGGTTGGCACTCTTCGCATAGTTCACGGTGTAGAAAGTGCCGCCTTCTTCTTTTGTTAAGTAGCAGATACCATACCCACTATTATCAACCAGGTGGCGATTCCGCTTGTGCATACACCCTTTTGTATACTGCTCCGAGGTGTAGACCACCTTATCTGCCTGTGCCTTTATATTGGCATATACCCTTTTGTCCGCATTGCTCCAAAGCCGGTCCTGATCCCAACAAGGGAGAATGAGTATCAGTTTTATTTGTGGGTACTTCCTTTTTAAATCCAAAACCACCTGAGCTGCCAGGGTGTCAAATCCTAATGCACCCCCAGCACCGAAGTAAACAACTCCCTTTTGGATTAAACTTTCCACCGCGGTGGTTGTTCTCCTTCGGATGGTTTCGTAGTCCTTCTCCGGGATCTCCCGATGCCCGGTAAAGAAACAGGTTCTCTCTCGCATCATTCCCTCCAAAAAAAAGAAGTGCCGCGCCCTTTCGAGAACGGCACTGTGAAATATACCCTCTCGCAAGTTACCACACTTCTTTTCGCTCACAAATGCCTTTGATGGACAATGCAAACGCGATTGGATATAATTCCACCATGGGAATTGTATCCAGCAAAGACATTCGTTTTAAACTGTGAACGAAAAGGCGAACCTGGTCCGCCTAATCGAAAAGAAATGTGGTATGGATATTATAGCCCTTTTTACTCAGAAAAGTCAATAGTTCCGGCTATTTTGCAGCTTGTTATTACCGCCTCTTTAGCCCTTTTCATCGCACCTTTTCCTCCATACTAACCCCATTGCGGAATTGGTACACCAGGGTTTTATCTCCTCGGACCAATACGGAGTCGATCATCATCGTCCACATCCTGGCATCAAACTCCTCAATTGCATCCTCGCGTTCTTTCAACTCAAACATAAATGCGCCAATAACATCTGCCTTCCTGCGCTTTTCGGTTCTCTCTTCAGTGAGCTTCGTAATCTCAGCGCCAAGTCGCTCGTATCTCTCTTCCAGGCCTTTGTATTTCTCCCAATAGTCATCTTCGATAACAGCCGAATGGGCGCTTTGATCCACCATCTTTCGGAGCAATTCGGCGACCACACTTTCCTCTGCCTTCTTCTCTTTTATCTGGGCATCGATCTCATCGGTATTCGTCAAATACCCTTGAATGGTCCTGCAATCCTCCAGGATCTTTTCTCGGTTCAAAAGCATACGATTAACCGCTCTCACGAACCCGGCTTTGATCATCTCTTCCGTGATGGTCGGCGTGGTGCATTTTTTATCGTTGTACTTATTATTGCAGCGGTAGATTACCTTTTTGTATTTGTCCGTAGAATGCCATACCTTGGGACCATAGAAACACCCGCAATCCGCGCATATAACCCTCGCTGCGAATATCGTATTCCCGCTATACTTCGGCCCGAGACTTTTTCGGCGTTCAATCTCGTTTTGAACAATCTCGAACTCCTCTGGGGTCACTATCCAAGGATGGCTCTTCTCGACATAGTATTGCGGTACCTCCCCCTCGTTTTTCTTCTGCTTCTTCGTTAGAAAGTCGACCACGAAAGTCTTCTGCAAAATCGCCGATCCCTTGTACTTCTCGTTTCGGAGGATACTTTCGATTGTGGTGCCGCGCCAATCCGTACTCTTCTTCGAGGGGGTCAAAATCCCATCTTCTTTTAACCCTCGTGCAATGGTATATGCAGTTTTCCCTTCAAGGTACTCTCGGTAAATCCTCCGCACGATTATCGCTTCCTCTTCGACTATTTCGGGCAGGTTGTTTTCACCCCGGCGATACCCGAGAAACTGGTTATAAGGCATATAAATCTTCCCTTCAGCATAGGCTCTCCGTCTACCCCAGGTCACATTGTCCGAAATGGATCGGCTTTCATCCTGGGCGAGAGAACTCATGATTGTCAAAAGCACCTCCCCCTTGCTATCCAGGGTGTAGATGTTCTCCTTTTCAAAATAGACCTCGATTCCCTTTTCTTTCAGCTTTCGGATTGTCACCAGGGAGTCAACAGTATTCCTCGAAAAGCGGCTGACCGATTTAGTGATGATGAGGTCAATCTTCCCTTCAAGTGCATCCTTTATCATCTCTTGAAAACCTATCCTCTTCTTCGTACTCGTCCCCGTTACGGCTTTGTCCGAGTACATCTTCACAAACTCCCAGTCCGAGCGACTTTGGATATAGTTCGTGTAGTAATTTATCTGGGCTTCGTATGAGGTTTCCTGTTCCTCGCTCCCTGTCGAAACACGAGCATAGGCAGCTACCCTCTTTTTCCGAACCGCCGCCTGGGCTTGTCCGTTTTGATATTTCCGTGTTGCGGGTATGATGGTTACTTGCGGCATTGTCTTCTCTTCTCCTTTAATTGTTCTCCGAATTCCTTTCTTTTTTCTTCCGTCCAGGATGCTTTCCTCGAGTGATATTGCCACTCCTTAATAATCTCCTGTCCGTTCTTCATCTTGTAAAGCAGCACATTGTTTTGCGTGGGAATAATCTTCTCCACCCTGGCGCGGAACATTGCCTCGTCCAATTCGTTGGTCCCAAGCACCTCGCAGGTGGTGGATATTAGGATGTCCTCGGGGATTGTCTGCGTTTGCCCACAAAACTCTTTCCCTTTTTGAGAGGAAATACTGCACACCCAGGCTACCGTATAATAGGTTTTCTTCCGACGATAATGCACCCCGCAACAGGGGCATTTAATCATCCCAACGAAAGGATAGCGCACTTTATTTCGCCGATCCCCATGCTTTGAAAAACGCTGTTTTCGTCTTTCCATTTCAGCCTGGATGAAGTTATAGGTTTCCAGGGGGATGATAGCTTCGTGGGTATCAAGCGCGTGGTACATTGGCAACTCGCCTTTATTCCTCTTTGGTTTCTTTGTAAGATAGTCGCTCGAGTATGAGGTTTGGAGGAGAAGATTCCCGGTGTAGTTATAGTTTTTCAGAATGGCGCTCACCCCTCCATGGTTCCAAAGACCACCGAAGCGTGTGCGGAGTCCCGCATCATTGAGTAGCTTTGATATCTTGACATACCCGAGTCCGTCCAGGTAATAGCCCACGATTTTTTTGATGACCGCCGCCTCCTCGGGGATGATTTCAAAACGTCTGTTGATGAGTCGATATCCGTATATCGTTCCGCTCCAAGGTTTGCCTTCTTCAAAGCACTTCTTTATTCGCCACTTCATGTTCTCGCTGACCGAAAAGCTCTCTTCCTGCGCGTAGGCTGCCAGGATTGTTAACATCAACTCACCCTCTGTGGTAAAGGAACTGATGTTCTGCTCCTCGAAGAAAACCTCAACACCCATCGCTTTCAGTTCCCGGACAGTTTCGAGCAGAACAACTGTGTTCCTCGCAAACCTGGATATCGACTTCGTAATGATCATGTCGATGTTTCCCTTCCGGCACTCTTCCACCATTTCAAGAAACTGTTTCCTGTTTTCCTTTGTCCCCGATATCGGCTCATCCGCGTAAACCCCGCAAAACTGCCACCCAGCGTGGTTCTGTATGAAAGTTCGGTAATAACTTACCTGCGCCGCCAGGGATTTCAGCAGGGTTTCCTTTTCGTAGGATACGCGGGCATATGCACAGACACGTTTCGGCTTCATTTTCGGGTCATATCTGGATTTGATTGTCTCTACAATTCGCTCCATTTCACACCTCCTGTTTAGGGTAGTCGTATATTACCTCTAAAGCCGAAACATATCCAGTTATTTCGAGCCACATAATCGGAAAATACTGCTGAAATTGATACCATATTTCTCACATATTTTTTCTTCTGCCTTATCATATTCCTCTTTCGTGATAATGCCCTGGGACAGCATTTCTTCTGCCATCGCCATAGCGACCCGATAGTTCATCAGATTCTCATAGTCCTTCTTTTCCATAAGACTTCCTCCTTCCAAGGTTATAACAAGTCAGGGAGCAATACACCCTGTGCGGATTTGCATAAGCCGTGAAGCGCTTACCGCAAATCGGGCAATCAAAATCGTATATCACTTTGAGGTTACGTTTGTCCCGGTTTTTTGACCACCAGGCATTTCGGCATTTATCCGAACAGAACAGTTTCTTCTTTTTATGCGGCACGGACTGAACTGGCATCCCGCATTCCTTACACACCCCGGTAACGTTCTTCTCATCGCACCGCTTCATAAAAGACTTAACCGAATTCTCGGGTAGGTTCAGCTCGGTGCAAATCCTACGGTAACCCATTCCCTGGGCGCGAAGATCTATTATTCTCGATTTCTCTTCGTTGGTCATTTCGATACCTCCCTTCACTGTTTGGAGAAAAGAGGGACGATTTCTCGGGGTGTCAGACATAAAAAAAAAGAGCCTACCCCAGAGAACAATCTCCGAGATAGGCTACTTCCTTACTTTTCCGATTCGTCTTTTCCTTTCGTTAGTTGCTTTATCGCCTGGTTCGTTCCGGTAGCCGTCAAGCCACTCGCGCCGCCGATGATAATTGCCACGACAACGTTCTCCGCAGGGATGATTTGCGGCACCGCATAGAAAGCGACCACGCCGAACACAACCCCAAGACCCGCCGCCACCAACGGAATGAACCGATTGAACTTCTCATTGTTAACCGCCACCTTAATCAGGTTCACCACCCAATACACGATCGTTGCAATCGCCGGGACGGACAATAACTCCAAATACTCCATATGTACCTCCTATTTATGAGCCTGTTTGTTTATGTGCTTTTCGATCTGGTCGATTGCCGTAGTTACGGGACCATCGCACCCCTGCTCTTTTAGACCTTTCAGACAGGCGAGAACGCCATAGGTCAAAAGTGTCTGCTCTTCCTTGATGGTTTTGATGTCATCGTCTTTCTTGTTCTGCTTCAAGTACCACCGATAGATCCCGAAGATTACCCCGAAGATTACCCCGAGTGCAGTAATCACCGCCGCTATCGTGATGAGCGTCTCACTTGTGATCGTCATTTGCTCCCCTCCTCTGTGCCTGTTTGATCATCTCGGCAATCTGCTGCGCCATAAACTGGGACAAAAGTTCCGTCATATTGATCTCGAGCTTTGCCGACATTTCGATATACTTCTTCTCCGAATCAGCCATACCCTACCTCCTTACACCAAAGTCAGGGTGAAGTTCCCTACTCGGAACAGCGGAACATAGTTAGCCGATACCGTGATAGGCGAAGTTAACGCTCCGTAAACGATCAGAGTACCACCCGATGCTGCGGTAAACAGCCCGAAGTGAGTAATCGTCCCCCAGGCGCTCGTTGCTTCCGGGAAGAAGATGATGTCCGTGTTAGAGACGGATCCGTTAGACGGATTTCCCATCACCTGCGTTGCAGACTGCCCCGAGATGCCGATAACGCTTCGTGCATATCCCAGGGTGCTGGATGGTTCGGTGAAGTTCGTACCATCTGCGTTCGGGGTACTTGTGGATAATCCCATGTAGCAGTTTGCCAGGGATCCCGTCCCTTTTCCGATCAGCCCATTGAGAATTGCCGTGCTTCCTGTGTTAGTGAATGCCATTGTTTTTGTCCTCCTTTTAAACTTCTGTTATGGTTTTGGTTTCATTGTCCCAATACAACTTTTTTAGGAATTTCAGCTCACCCATTTGGATGTAATAGCCGCCAGTGGTCTCCTCGAAATATGACCATCGGAACCCTTTGCTGTAAACGCTCTTCAGCTTCTGCGTTTCGATATCGTAGTAGTAGATCCCTTGCGGATAACTCGTTCCACTTAGGTAGTTCGACCATAACAAAAAACCACCCGGTACTTCCTTTCGGTCGATATAGGATGGTTCTTTGAATGATCCGTTTAGTGATGTCAGCGAGTGGTTTGTCCGGTTATATCGGTACATCCCTATGTTGCTTGATACGAATATGTACCCGTTGGTGACCTCCATATACTTTCGCCAGTTATAACCGCCGCTGTATATGCTGGTTACCGTTCGCGTGGATTTTTTGTAATACCTTATGCCCCCTGTATATGAGGTGCTTGTGGTATGAATGAGTATTTCATCCTCGCCATCGTCAATGAATGCCCCGCCATAAAGACCTGTCGCTAATCTTGTAAAGGTATCAGTATTTTCGTCATAGAAATATAGGGATCCATCACCACTTGTCCCACCGCATATCAAGCAGCCACCGGGGACTAACTTCATGTTTTGGTAGTAAGTATTTGTAACGATGCTGCTCCTCGCCATCGTTCTCGTTGTCTTATCATACACATATAGCCCCTGAGAACTTGTGCCATTTGTAAAAAATATCTTCGACCCACATTCGAGGTGATACATGAGATAAGTCGATGAGATCAATCTCGTTGCAGTATTGGTGGTGAAGTCATACAGATACGCGCCCACGCTATTTGCTGTTGAACAAATGATTGCTGTATCTGTGTCCTCATCGTAAATAACCTTATTCCAATAAGTCCCTTGTGTGAACAAGGACAAATCCGTCTTGGTCTCATAATCGAAATAACGCGCCCCAGCTGAGTTCGTTGAAGCAATTAACAAGCCGTGCCTGAAAGGGGTGACATAGCTCAGGTAATATGCGCTTACGTTTATGTAGGTTGCCTCCCTCGTTATGGTGTCGAAATATACATAGCCATAATACCCATTCGTTGAATAGAAGATCGCGCCATGCTCTGTTTTTACTCGTCCATCATAGGTGTACCCTGTCGACACGGGTCTCGTTATTTCCAGCGTTTCTCGATCCACCACATAACATCCGTAGTTATAAGAAGAGTTAGATGACCCGAATAGTACACAATCGTCAAACTCCCAAACCCTACCAAAAGTCCCGGCTATCGTATCCATCTCTTCCATAGTGCATAGGGATGGTCTCAACAGCACCAGTTTCCTTGCCATAGAAACGGAGGCTGCAATATAGTAGTCATCCTTTATCTTCATAGCGGTTGACAGGTACATTACCGTGGTTTCTGTTTCCGTCACGGTCTTTGTCGCTTCAGTGAAGAAGATAACCGAGTTTGCCGTACTACTCGCGGGCATTATGAGCGCTCCGACCTCCGTTTTCTTTACGACAACGCTCCCCAAGGACTTATTGAATATCGTAGTTACGGAGTGATCGCTATAATCGACATATAGCGCCATGCTTGAACTCCAAAGGATAATGCCATTCTCTAATTTCAGAGTATATGAGGAAGTATAAGCATAGCCGGAAGTCCCGATTTTAGTGATGTTCATCTCCGCCTCGTCATAGAACAACACACCGTTGGATTCTGCACTATAGGAGGTGCTACTGGATATCAGCACCCCACCCGGAATTGCAATAAAGTAATTCCAAGCACCACGACCTGTGTATATCTGAATCGCATCATAGGGTGTCACAAGCCATATACCGAAGTCCGGAAAGGTCGAGGTTGCCACCAACTTATAGTTCTTTCCGTTATAATAGGTAACCTGCAAACGCCCACTGCTTCCCGCCACCGAACTGGAGAGAAACTCGTTGAAAGTCTCCCACATAGGCGTGGCATCAGGGATACCAAAATTGAAGATCGAAGAAAGACCTTCGTCATTGGGAATGGTCACACTCCGAACTCCGTAATAAGTGATCGGATCCCCATTCTCGTCTTTAAGTATTACGTTAGGCATTACTCCACCTCCAATTTGATATCGCTCTGCGTTGCCCCATAAACCTGCCTGACAGATAACTCTTTCCCGTTTTTCAGGACAGGATAAATCCAGGCACTTGCACTGACTGTCGAAAGCGTCCCGGTCTGTGTGACGGAAATCGTAATAAGCCGTATCGACCCGTCTTTTCGATACTGCATATCCATAGTGGCTATCGCGTTCAAAAGCGACACCAACTCGTTTACTGTTTCGCCCACATCCAGATAGAGTTTTGCTCCGAACTGGTCTGTGTGTTTGACCTGCCGAATCAACAGATCCGTTCCCTGCTGCACCGGATAGTCCCAGGTTGCTAAATACTCTAATTCGGCAACCGAGGTCATCCGCGCCAGGATGCTTGCCACGATGGGTGCATAACACTGATGATCAATGTCGGCGCTCAACCCCAGGCTTACCATCACCTCGGCAGTCATAGAGTGAGAAACATCTATTACAGCCGCCGTTCCTTCAACGGTCAAGAGATGCACCACACTGGCATAGGCGGGGAGTATTTCACTCCGCAACGTTAATAGCGCCTGTGCTATACAGCTCACCCTTTCGTTGGTGCTGAACGGCTGTGATTCGATAGCGTTTGCCCCTGCATTCTCCCTAAGCTCTCCCCCAAAGTCGGCACCAGCAAACGAAGGTCGTTCCACTTCTGCCGAGGATGAAGAACGAATAGCAAGTTCGATCTCACCCATTGCCGCGGCGATCTGCTTTGCTTCTGCGTTGGGTTGCATTTTCAAGCAAGAGTCCGTTCGGTTTTCTGCATTGACCGCCGCACCGGTAACAAGGTCTGCAACGGCAACCCACAATTCAAGACACAGCGCGTCCATCACTGTCGTTGCCATCCCACTCATTCCCGCGATGATGTCCAACGAAATCTCTTCTCTCCTCTCCGCAATCACGCTCCTACCGATCTCAACGGCTGCGTGAATGGTGTTCGTCATCGCAGTTATGGCTTCCAAGTAGGAAACCTTTGTGTATTCAAGATGCATCTCTCCTACGAGAGACAATAGGAGAGACAATTCACCGGAAAGGCGTGTCGATTTTCGCCTGATCATCGTTCCGCTCCCCGTCTCGGCTTGCTCCACTACGGCAGACAGCGGACTGCTTTCTTCGGCGATTGCGGTACCACTGCTACCTACGGACCCACCTGCTTGACCACTCATCGGATTCGATTCCAGATCACCCAAGGTTGCCGTCCCTTCCGCTTGTGCTTGCCCTGTTGCTTTTATCGGCATAGAGCGTTGCTTTATGAGCGTAACGAAAAGAGACAGCATCATACGGAGGTTCTTCTCCATATATGCCATCAGCGCGTTTACCACTATCATTTCGTTTTGCGATGAGAGCATCATCTGCAGAGTGGTCCATTCAAAGGAAGCGCCCTCATCGGATTGCAGAGTTTGCTCACCCCCGAGAGCGTGTCTTTCCTTATGCTTTATCGACTTCTTTTTTGCCTGTAACAGTTCAGCCGAGTTTCCGCTTGCTGCACTTACAACAGCCTGAACAGGGACTGATGGATATGCATCCGCATTGTCCACACCTTTTATCTCCACGACCTCATTGGTCTGCAAGGCGCTGACTTCCGGGTTCTCCATATTGGCAGTCGTATCAAGCGGCGTTCGTTCCCGAACATCCATCGGTGCGCTCAACACCAAGCGCAGGTTCTCAATAAACCGCAAAGCCTGGTAAGCGAAACCGGATATACCACCTGACATATCGGATAACTCCAGTTCTGCTCGAATGGAAGTCTCTATCCGGTCAAGTGTCTCCATGCTAACCGCTGGTTTGTTTGCAAGCGCAGCATTGGACACAAGCTCCGTAACGCTGTTCGTCAAAAGGTCAATTGCTCCCAGGATGTCTGCCTCTGCGATGAACTCTCCGATGTGTTGTGCTACGGCATTCATCTCGCTCAACTGTCCGGTGCCGTTGATGATACCGATCATCAGGTTGAGCCGTTCGGTCAATTCCAAGAAGTACCGCCCATACACGAAATCGGCAGCATTGTCCCCTGCATCGGCTATTCCGTGGAACTCTGTTCTGCCCAAGTACCCCTGCTCCGAGGGATCAATCGCCCAAGACCACCAAAGGTAGCAAACATTCAGCACGGCAGAATTCATTCGTTCTGCGGTCAGGTTCGGATAGTTCGCGCTCATCAGAGTGTTCTGATAAGAGGAATACCTATCTTGCCATCCGTGCCGAAGCTCGTCCGTTACCTCCTTGATTTTCTTTACCAGGTCATTCCATACAACCTTTGCGAATGAGGTTGTCAGTCCGTTGGAGGTGATCGCCGTATAGGCTCTTTGCGTTTGCAAGTCAGTAGCAGAGCCGTTTGAGGTAGTCCAACTCCAAGGTACTATCATTTGACTACCCCCTTATCCGAATCGTGCTATCGCGGACCCCGTGTAGATGTTTTTCATTGTGCGGTCACGGACCACATACGCCGTATTGTCCGAGAAGCGGAAGAAGATGCCGTTGTATCCTACCTTCGCCTCAAAGTCCCCGGTTTCATCTTCGGGTTCAGCGTTACCGATCCAAAGACCATCGGAGAACTTCTTCACAAGACCGAAGTCCGTGCTTGCACCGCTTCCCGAGCCGAGTTGCAGGAAAGGATAGTCCTCGTCTTCGGTGGTATAACCCAAGCGAAGTTTGACTTCTCCGTCACCGTTATAGACATCAAAGCCTGTATCGGTCATCTCAGAATAGCCGGAGTCATCACCGGGTCTCCCTGCAAAGTACCTTCCTCCGTAAATCACGGAGTTCCCCTGCATATACACGTTGCCGTTGACATCCACTCGGAAACGGTCTGCTATGTTTATCTCGCCGCCATCGACATCGATATTCCCAACGAAGGTGTACTCCCCCGTCTGCGGATTGAAATACAGCTTGTCCTGCATCTCCCCGGTCTCGTCCACCGCTCTCATCACGAACCGATCAGCGTTGATGATGATCTCACCTTTGCCATCGGCGCGAGTAATGGTCAGTCCGTTCTCGTCTGCGATCTTGACTCCGTAATAAGCGGTGTCCTTCTTGACCGCATTGGACTCCATCCGAACGAGCTGGGTTTCCAGTCCCGGGGTTTCGGTATCAACATCAATCGTTACCTCTTTTGAAGTAAACGGATCATAGGTCTTGCCAATAACCCGAACATACTCGTTGATACCGAGGGTGTTGAACGAAAAATGCACCTCGTCCCCGATGTCGATATTTGTCGGAGAACGCAAGGTGCAAGCATAACTTTTCGTTCCTTTGGCTTTGTCAGTTGTCTTACTGATGGATACCACGTTCCCATCCACAAGTTCCTTCGGAGTCGTTGACCCTCTGTGGTTATAGATGTGAACGAAGTACCCCTGGAACATCGGCTCATACCCGAATTTCTGACAGAAGTCCAGCACCATTCCGCGCGAGGTCGAGTTGCTGTTGATCGAGTAAACCTGTGTAGTGGTCGGCTCAACGGACCCGCAGATGAACCCACTCCCATATAGGATTGCGGAAATGATCTCCTGCGGAGTCCCTTGCAACGATTGTGCCTCTTGGACTATTGATGCCAAGCGGTATGAAACGTGTTCGCATGAGCAGGAAAACACAGGCTTTCCCGCCGAAATGCTTTTCTTTATGGATACAACATCGTAGTACTCGCCGCTGTATTCCAACACATAGTTCTGACTATCGCTCAATCGGAGAAGGTCATTCGTCAAGAGCGTTTCAAAGGTGAGGGTCTTTGCCGTAGATAGCTTCTCCTGTATCTTGCAGGACATTACCGCACTCACCGAAGCGACTCGCGTGTTGTCCCTGGTACGAAAGATCAAGTCCATTAAGTCACCCCCAACGCCCTCTTGAGCGATATGTTTTTCTCGTATTGGATTTCACTCGTTGCCGATGCGATCTCCTTGCCGTCAAGGTAGAGCGGCACCGAAATCTTGATAGGCACATCGGATGAACTCAACCCCGCCGCACCACTGTATATCGGTGAAGTCATAAGGCTGTCATCCGCTATGCTGTTAAGATGCGCTCTTGCATCAATGTCGAAATCTGTCGGTAGCGCTTTCTCGATGTCCTTATCCACCTTCTCCATCTCATCCACGAAACCGATGCCGAGACCCATCGACATATACTTACCGATTTCGGCGAACTTCTTTGACGGCGAGTGGATCCCGAAGAAGTCCTTGATGCCGTTCCAAAGATTCTTCGCCCACCCGGATACTTTGTCCCAGATCCACGATGCAAGAGACTGGATGCCTTCCCACAAGCCGCGAACAAGGTTTTTACCCACTTCCGCGACCTGCCCAACGCCCTGCCCGAGCGCCGACACAATGCCCGAAATGATCTGCGGCATTGACTTCACGATCTCCATCACGATGTGAGGAAGGTCGGCAATCAGCGCCGTCAGCAAAGTGATACCAGCCTGTATGAGTAGCGGAATGTTATCTATCAATGCGTTTATGATGCCCGTGATTATCTCCGGGATCGCTGCCACTATCGTTAGGATGATATCGGGCAGGTTCTGAACGATGGAGGTCAAGAGTTGCACACCCGCATCGATGAGCATCGGGATTGCACTCAACAAGCCCCCGATAATGCTCCCGATGATTTGCGGTAGCGCCTCTACGATTGCCTGAATGATGCTCGGTAATGCCCCAATAATCGAAGTCAGCAGTTGGAAGCCCGCATCGATGATCATCGGAATCGCATCGAGGATGAAGTCAATGAGCGCATCTATAAGCGCGGGCAACTCTCTTATAAGTCCCGGCACGGCATCAAGTATTCCCCTTGCCAATGCCATCACAAGTTCCAGCGCTGCTTTCAGGACCAACGGAAGGTTTTTCGTTATCGTTTTGGTTATTTCGTTCACCACGGCAATAATGCTCGGAATAAGTTTCGGGATTGCTTGAGTCAGTCCTTTTACCAAGGTGACAATCACCTGGATTGCCGTTTCCAGCAGTTTCGGAAGATTATCCAAGATGCCGTTGACGAGTTCCATCACAAGAAGCAATGCACCCTCGGCAATCCTCGGCAAAGCGGAAATCAAACCTTCCAAAATGGCAAGTACAACTTCCACTGCGGAGGAAACGATCATCGGCAAATTGTCCACGATCGCCTTACCAATCGACATCAAAAGGCTTTTGATAAGATCAAGTATTACCGGGACATACTGCATAATGGAGTTAAGCGCCTTCGGGAGAATCCCCGAAATGACATCCCCCATCTTGGAGATATCACCGTTCGCATCGAGGATGCCGTTCGTGAACTCACCTAAAAGGTCAACCCCCTCTCCCGCGAGTTGCGTTAGCACCGGAAGAAGTATCGTACCGAGAGCGTTCTTGGCAGCGGTCGTTCCCAGGGTGAGCTTCTGCATCTGATCATCGAACGCCCCATAAGCGCCGAGGGTCTCTTCCGAAACGATGTACCCTGCCTTTCGAGCCTCTTCGCCAAGTTCCCTCATCCGCTCCGAGCCGGAAGTGATAAGAGGGTTAAGTTCCTGCGCCGACTTACCGAAGATGGTCATCGCAAGCGCGTCTCTCTCGGTTTCGTTCTCTACCTGTCCGAGAGCATCTATCAGTTCCCAATAGACTGTATCGCTATCACGGAGTTCTCCGTTTGCATCAACCGCCGCGACTCCCAACTTGTCATAAGCCTCGACCATTGACTTGGACCCGTCTTGCACGGACTTCATCGACTTGATTTGTTTTGCCATCGAACCGGTCAAGGTTTCAGTCGAAACATCCACCAACTCCGCCGCATACATATATTCCTGCAACTTGTCGGTGGCTATGCCGGTTACTACGCTTTCGGTGAGAACGGTGTCGGCGTACTTCGCGCCCTCTCGGGTCATTTCGATGAGTTCTTTTCCGGCTTTTACCGCTGCCGCCGCGACTGCCGCAAATGCCACCGCAATGGTAGTTGCGACACCCTTGCAAACAGTCCCGAGCGCCTCAAACTTACCGGAGGAATCATCGGCGTCTTTCCCTGCCTCTTTGACATCTTTGCCCATCGAGTCGGCGGCATCACCGGCTTCGTTGAACCCATGCTCGGCGGCATCAAGAGCGCTGTTGTTTTCCCTAAGCTCCCTCTCCATTCGGTTGAGTTCTGCTTGGGCGTTATTCAGTTGCGTTGCCCATGCCTGGGTTCGGCGGTCGTTTTCACCGAACGATGACGAGGCGTTGGCAAGAGCAGCGCGGAGGGTTTCGATCTTCTGTTTTTGCGTATCGATGTTTTTGGTCAGCACCTGGTTCCGAGCCGTCAATGCTTCCACCGACTTATCCTGGGAGTCGAACGAGGACTCTACCAGTTTCATCTCGGACCCGAGAACCTTCATCTGTGAATTGATATCGGCGAGCGCTCGCTTGAACTCTTTCTCACCTTCAACACCAATTTTTACACCAAAGTTATCAGCCAAGTTGTCTCACCTCCTTTTCCGCGCGACATCAGATACCGAAGGGGATAACCTCTTCGATAAAACGCTCACGTCGCGGTTTACTGATTCCGTTGAATTGTTTATAGATCTCCCACTGGTCCAACAGATGACCAAGGGGCATGAGCCACACCTCCCGTTCCGTTCTTCCGAGAAGCGTGACTCCGTAAAATATCAACCGGGCGAAAAGTTCCTCGTCAGTTGCCCTCTCCGTCCGACCTACGAGTTTTTTGGCTCTTCACTCACGACCTCTCGCTTGGTGCCTTTCAGCATCGCATCCATAATAGCTTCTCTGAACCCTGCGATCTCATAGGGAGTCGTTAAGAGTTCCACCGTGTCTTGGTCGAGCAGTTCCTTCTTATCGTTGGGGTTCTGCAGGTTGTGAATGAGGATCGGCTGATTCGCAAGCAGCACGATGAGCCACATCAGCTCGTCAAGTGCAAGCTCAAAGTTCTCCACTTTTGATAGTTTCTCTCCGAGGTTACTTAACCCTCCGTACTTCTTTGCGATTTCCTTCGTTGCCTTGGTTGTGAGTAACAGTTGATACTCTTTCCCACCAAGGATTATCGTTGCAGTCCTCTCTTCACTCATACGTTCCCGCCTCCTGCCGCCGCAGCCGTATAGGTCGGCTCATACACCGCATCGAACCAGTCCTCGATGGTCCCCGAAGAAACACCGGTCGCGCCCTCGGTGACTTCCGCTTTCCAAGGATGGTTGTTCTGACCATCCAGTTTATTTCTCCTGCTGATCGCACCTTCGATGGTGGGCGTCGAAAACTCGATGCTGTCACCCTTGGTCTTAAGAGAAGTGGACGGAATGCCGAACAACACCCTGTACAGCCAGAAGTAGCGGTAATGTCCCGATGCCGACTTCGCACGGAAGCCGATAGCCACCGGAGCGGGAGTGTCTTCCGATGCGGAAATCAAGACGCCATTGGAATCGAGCCGAGCGCCGGTCAAGTCCTGTGCCGCCTGGACTCCGATATCATTGATACCGAGAGAAAGAGTGCCGGACTTAAACTCCTTAATGACCGTGTCTGCTCCATCGTCCGCAAAGAGCGTGGCTTCGAGCAATTCAACGGTGATATCCGCATTGATTGCTTTTGCAAGCTGAACGGGAGTACCATAGGTTTCCACACCATTGGCACCCTCCGTGATTTTGGCATAGTAAAGTTTATCCAACCCGATAGTTGCCATTTAATTTACCTCCTGAAATAAATAGTTCTTTGCCACATCTATGGCATAGTGGTGATAACCTGTATCGTCTTCACGAGAGACATATCTGCGGTCGGTTATCGTTATGTCCGCAGATAGCAAAGCCGCCTCTATCCGTTTCTTCGCGGTTTGGTAGTTGCCCTTGTCATAGAGGGAGATGCGAACTTCCTCTACATCCTGCTCCGGCTTGTTATCCGCATAAAGTTCAAAGGAGTCCACAATGGGAGTCAGGACAGCATATCGGCTCGGCGCTTGTTTAGAAAAAACCCCGGTTTCCACCGGGATCGAGAGACCATCAAAGATAGCCACCAGTTCTGAAAGCAAACTCATATCTTATTCACCTCGCTTTCCAACTTATCGATCATCGCCTTTTGACAGGCCGCTTTACTGCCCGACTTTGCCTTTTTCAAGAACGGCTTAGGCGGTTGCCCGTGTTTCCCATACTCGATGATGTTGGCGAGCATTGCATTGTTTTTCCCATCCGGGCGATTCTCATCAAAACCGACTTTCACGTTATAGTTCCCTTCACGGTCTTGCCTCGGGTGAGAAACGCCAAGCGCCCTAATGAGTTCACCGGTACTTCGGCTTTCCTCTTTCAGTCCCTTGCCGATGACTCCTGCAAGTCCATCCTTGACTGCCTTATCGACAACTTCCGCACCCGCGCGGAGAACCTTCGGAACGATTTCGTCCGTTCTTTCCCCGAGCCGAGATATCTTTATAAGGAAATCGTCAGGCATTTTTACAAAGCACTTCGCCACTTGGTTTCACCTCTTTGCATAAGACTTCGATGTAGAGACCGCCGCCTTTCACATCCTCAACGGAAGTGATAACAAACCTGCGCTCTTTGCACCGAATGATCAGATCGGAACGGATCTCCAAATGAGGGATGACACGGAAACGAAAGAGGTCGGTAGCCTCCGAAAAAGCCGCCCTGTTTGCCCACACTTTGCTTCCGTGCCGCCCTTCACGATATGCCCGAACCGATGCCAACACCACGTCCGTTTGCACCATAAAGCCTTCGCTGTCCCGAACGGAAGTGGGTTGCACGATATCGATGAATGAGTTCATTCGTCCGACACTCATACCTTCCACCTCCGATTAAGGCGAAGGAGCAAGTTGACCGTATTCCAAACCTGCTCCCCGGCTGCGACACTACTGGAGAAGTAACCGCCTGTGCCACCATCCCTCGACTCATAAAAGTGCGAGGCAAGCATAATGATCGCTTGCTCGGTGGTAGGCGGTATGGGGTTCTCCGAATAGTACCCTTCCTCTATGTGTTGGTAACTCTCCGCATAGGACTTGGCGGCAGTAATGTACATCGACAAAAGATCGTCATCCTCGTTGTGTTCCAGGATCAAGTTCTTCTTTACCTTTTCCAGTAGCGTTTCCATCACTGCCACCTCCCCCTTTTACTCTTTGTCCGGCTGTTTGATAACGATGGAGATGACCATCTGCTTGTATCCGTCCGAATCAAGTGTGATGATCTTGGGCGTAGTCACGACTTCATCCGCTTTGACCCAGAGAACGAACTCGCCCGCCTGGTCAAGACCAACCGTTACTGCTTCCTGAATATCCGTAGCGGTCAGCGCACCACCGTTATATCTCAACTTCGTCAAAGAAGAGAGACCCGTGCCGATGCCAATGCCAATCCACTTATGGGTTCCCTGTTCAGGAACAGAACTCGCGTACTCTTCAAGCTCGGCAACATCGGTGGTAATCGTGATGGTGGTTCCGTCAAGGGCAACAGATGCTTTCGCGTTATTCCTGCCACCCACATCACTTACATTCGGAGCAATGCGAGTGGAGAAACTCCACGCATCGGGAGTAACGATCCCTGCTCCCTTGAGCTTTACAAGGAGAGCATTGAAGTCATCCCGAAGCGCGGCAACCGTGTTAGCTTCCGAGGCAGGTTGATTGGGAGCGGTAGCAGGAATACCGCTGACCTTCGCTCCCTCCTTTACCTCAAGTTCGCCACCGATGACGGTCTTTTCACCACCTTGCTCGGTATAGTTCTTCGTGTTGTAACTCATACCGCTACCCCCTTAGGCGTGCTGCTGAAGAACCTTGATCGCCTCGGGAAGAATCGTCTTGGCATCCAGGCGCTTGGACGCGAGGAAACCGACCTGTCCGTTCCCGGCGAAGAGTTCGTTGAGACGCTTGAAAGAGATTCCCTGGCGATCACCGATCCAATAGTAGGAAAGGTCACCGAAGATGATGGTCTTCGCACCCGCAGCGATCTCGGGAGCATATGCGGAGGTGAAGTAAGGTCTACCGAGAATGGTGCTAACCTCGCCATCCTTGAGCGCGGGCTGGAGCAGATAGTTGCCGGTGGAATCCTTGAGCTTGCGGATCGCCTTGACCGTGCTGTCGTTCAAGATCCACACAGCGTTCTTGCGGTAGGGAGCCTTGAGCGAATAGAACAGGTCGATGAGTTCATCCGCCGTGATCGAAGTGGGTCCTGCGGTCGTGACACCAACCTGACCACCGCCGGTCGCGTTGAGGATGCCGGTGGGTTTGCCCGTGCCATTACCGACAAGGAAAGCCTCCTCTTCTTTGTCACCGATCCTGCGAGTGAACTCACTTGCGATGTAGCCTTCAAGGTCGAAAGCGGAATCGTTGAGAAGTTCCTCGGAAACCTTGATGATGGTGCCGACCTTGTGAGCGTCGAGCTGCACCTGCCCGAAAGTTTCATCACTCTCGGTGTAAGCACCCTCCTCATCGATCCACGAAGCCGAGCCGTGAGACGCGACCACGGGGATCTTGTGCAAACCGCTCGAGGTGGTGATGACGTGAGCCTTGGAACGGATGACGGTGTTCTCGTTCAAACCGGTGACGAGCCTGGTCTCGAACTCATCAGGGACAAGATAACCGCCCTCGCCGTCCAAACCCTCGTTGAGAGAGTTCTTCATCTCGGGAGTCATATCGTGCTTGCTGCGAGTGTTCTTCCAGAACGCCTTCTTATAGGCTTCGCTTGCCCTGCCGGTCTTGGTATCAACCTGGACCTTCTCGGGCTTCTCCGTGATGGGTTTGCTGATCGGTCTGTTCATCTCGCTGTCGAGAGCCTCCGCCCTTTCCATACGAGCGATCTCCTTGCCGAGACCTGCGATCTCTTCCTCCATCCTGCTGTAGGTGGCATCGTCCTCTACCGAGAGGGTGCCGTTCTGATTCCTGTGGGTTTCGAGAAAGTTCTTCGCGCTTTCCCACATCTTTGCACGCTTTTCACGCAATTCCAAAATAGTCATGTTTTTATCCTCCATTTTAATATTTGATTAGGTTGAGTCTGTCCATCAGTTCGTCCACCGAACGTCCGGTCTTTGCTTGCTCCGCAGGTACTTCCACAGGAGCAGTGTTGATCGTTTTTGCCTTGGCAGACAACTTGCTGAATAGGCTGTTCTCCGCTGCCTTGCCGGAAAACGCATAAGCCGGAACATCCACCGCGACTTTCTCATCGGTAAGAATGCCGTCCGCAAATCCGAGTTCGATTGCTTTATTGGCATTCATCCAGGTTTCCGCATCCATAAGGTGCGCGAGTTTCGCACGGCTCTGTCCCGTCTTGATCTCATAGGCATTGATGATGCTCTCCTTGACCTCGTCCAGCATCTCGATTGCTTTCTGCATATCTTCGTGATTACCGAACGCCATCGTCATCGGATTGTGGATCATCATCAGCGCCGTGGGAGCCATAAGAACTTCGGACCCTGCCATCGCAATCACGGATGCCGCACTTGCCGCAATGCCGTCAATCTTGATGGTGACCTTGCCCTTATAGTCCATCAGCATGGAATAGATCTGACTTGCCGCGACACAGTCCCCGCCAGGCGAATTGATCCAAACGATAACATCACCGCTCCCTGCGTTCAGCTCCTCGCGGAACATCTGCGGAGTGATATCATCGTCAAACCAGCTCTCCTCGGCGATGGTCCCATACAGCTCAAGTACCCTTGCGCTTTCCGGTTCGCCGTTTTCCGTCAGATTCTTCCACTTCCAGAACTTCTTGTTCTTTTCCATCAGAATCCTCCTTGTTGGTTTGTTTATTTGCAAAAGCTCCCGCGTCCCCAAGCGGCAGCATATTGCCGTTTATTAAATACAAATCCCCGCCTTTTTCAGCAGGGATCCTGTCCATGTTCTCAAGTTCGCGGATGTCATTTGCGCTCATCCAGCCGTTCTGTCTCGCGGTCGCATAACCGGTCATTCGACTTGCGTAATCACCGCGCAGGAGACCTTCGACATTGAACTTGAAGAAGTAGGTTTTCTTATCGTTTGCCGAGAGCAAAGACCGGGACAGAGATTGCTCCCATCTGATCACCCAGGGATCAAGCGTGTACTTCACGAACTCCAAAGACTGTTGTTCAATGTTGGAGAAACTCGACTTCTCCAGGTCTCCGACCATATGCGGTGGGACACGAAAGATACGCGCTATCTCGTTGATCTGGAACTTCCTCGTTTCAAGGAACTGTGCCTGTTCGGGCGAGATTGATATCGGGGTGTACTTCATCCCCTCTTCCAAGACCGCAACCTTGCCGGCATTCGTAGTTCCACCAAAGGTGGAGTTCCAACTCTCGCGTACCCTTGCCGGGTCTTTGATTACCCCAGGGTGTTCCAAAACACCGCTCGGAGCTGCGCCGTTTGCAAAGAACTTCGCACCATATTCCTCACAGGCAATCGCCATTCCGATGGCATTCTTCGCCATTGCTATCGGAGAGTACCCGACCAAGCCGTCAAAACCGAGTCCGGGAATATGCAGGACATCGGACGGCTTCAAGGTTACTGTTGAGCCTTCCATCGTGTGGGGTTCCTCTGTGGAGCGAGTGTACTTGTAATACAACTGCCCCTTGTCATCCCTATCGACAGTCATCTTGTTCGGCATCAAAGGATACAAAGCAATCACTTCTCCCTTGCCGTTACGGATGATCTGGGCATAGGCGTTTCCCCACAAAAGAAGGTGCGTCATCAGCGTTTCCCTGAACACGAAACTCGACATTTCCGGGTTGGGTTCATCGTGCAGAAGATGATAGAGCGTGTGATCGATTGCCTTTTCCTTTCCTCCGGTATCGTTGTAGCGATACAAATGAAGTGGCAGTTCCGCAATCGCCTCGGACAGGATACGCACACAGGCATAGACAGCCGTCATTTGCATTGCCGAGCGCTCGGTCACCGCTTTTCCGCTTGTCGAACCTCCCATCGTGAAGACATAACTGCTCCCGGGTGTTCTGTTCTCAGGCTTATCCCTCGCCCTGAAAATCTTAGATAGAATTCCCATTTCCTCCTCCTTAAATGAATAAAATACCCCGGTTATCGTATATCGATTCCGAGGTGTCATTCCCACATCTGATTGCTCGGTCAAGTGCCATAACCGTTGCCACCGCGCCGTCTATCTTCTCCGTGGATTTCTCTTTGTCCATCTTCACGTTGCCCGCAGGATCGGTTCTCACGCAGACGTTGTCCATCATCCAATGAAGAACCGGATGCCCGTTGTGTGCGAAATAACCGCCCAACACGAGCTTCATAAGCTCCTTGGTCGGAGGACTCATATCTTTGAAACCCTGCCCAAACGGAACGACCGTGAAGCCCATATTCTCGAGGTTCTGCACCATCTGCACCGCGCCCCATCTGTCGAACGCGATCTCCCGGATGTTGAACTTCTCCCCGAGCCTTTCGATGAACTTCTCGATGTAGGCATAATGCACTACATTCCCTTCCGTACTATTAAGGTATCCCTGCCGTTCCCAGAGTTCGTAGGGAACATGGTCGCGGTTCACCCTTGTGGGGATGTTATCCTCCGGGATCCAAAAAAAAGGAAGGACATAGTATTTCTCATCCTCGTTTGTCGGCGGGAAAACAAGAACGAAGGCGGTTATATCTGTTGTGGAGGACAAGTCCAGGCCGCCGTAACAAACGCGCCCTTCCAACTCTTCCTCATCGAACCGAACCTCGCACTTATCCCACTTTTCCATCGGCATCCAACGAATTGCTTGCTTGACCCATTGATTCAGCCTCAACTGCCGAAAAGAGTTCTCCTCTGCTGGGTTCTGCTGCGCGGACAAACAGGCTGCTTGTACTTTATCCAACCCCACCGTTATTCCAAGCGAGGGGTTCGCTTTCTTCCAAACCTGGGGATCCGTCCAGTCATCATCGGCTTCTGCCCCATAAATCACAGGGTAAAAGGTCGGGTCGATTTTCCTTCCTTCCAGAATGTCTTTCGCCTTCTGATGGGTTTCGTAACAGATGCTATGTGTATCTGTTCCTGCCGTAGTAATCAGGAAATACAATGGCTGCATCCTCGCATCGCCCGATCCTTTCGTCATAACATCAAACAACTTTCGGTTCGGCTGTGTGTGGAGTTCATCAAAGACCACGCCGTGGATGTTGAAGCCATGCTTGCTATATGCTTCCGCAGACAGCACCTGGTAGAAGCTATTTGTCGGGAGATAGATTATTCGCTTTGTCGCAGCGAGGATCTTTACCCTTTTACTCAGCGCCGGACACATACGAACCATATCAGCCGCCACCTCAAAAACGATACTCGCCTGTTGGCGGTCAGCCGCACAGCCATAAACTTCGGCGCGTTCTTCTCCATCTCCGCACGTCAAAAGCAATGCTATCGCGGCGGCAAGTTCGGACTTCCCCTGTTTCTTCGGGATCTCAATGTAGGCAGTGTTGAATTGTCGATACCCATTCGGTTTCACAACACCAAAAAGATCCCGGACTATCTGCTCCTGCCAATCGATAAGCTCGAACGGCTTTCCCGCCCAGGTGCCTTTTGTATGGCTTAGGCATTGGATGAAGTTGACCGCAAAGTCTGCAGAGGCTTTATCGTATTTGGAGTCCTTTGCCATAAACATGGTCGGAACATACTTTTTCAGTTTTCGCAAATGTTCTCACCTCCGTTAGACATAACGAAAAACAGCCCCGTTCGGGACTGCCTTCGTGTTTGCTTTGTTTTTATTTTTTTTATCTTGCGAGGAAAGGATTGTTCTTCGCTTTTGCCGCCAGTCTCCATTGTGTGAAAACCAGGTCGGTGTTAATCCCGAGGAGCCTTGCGAGTTCCTCAAAGCAGGTATCTCTCACATCGCTGTCCCCGCCGAGGATCTCTTCGACTTTCTTGAAGTTCTGAAGGGCATCAAACAAGTCCTGGAAGGTTGCGTCCTTCTTGATCTCGTAGCCGATTTCATCCTCGGTCGCTGCCAAGTACCAATCTCTGATGTTCCCCTGCAATTTCATCGTTCTTCCCCCTTTAGCCCAGCGTGATAAAGCCTTCGCTCGAAACCGTGTAGCTCATCTTCCAACCCTGTCTTGCAGCAACGCGGATCAGGTTGTCAAGCGCCGTTCTGTAATCCTTGCAAGCCGCGGTATAGTTCATCCTGCGGTATGCGTTGTAATCTCTTACCAGGGCTTTTGCGGTGTTCTGTGCGTAGGCTTTTGTCATCGTTGTTCTCCTTTGCTTTTGTTATGTGTATATTAACTCTATATCACATATATATCCAGTCATTTTCGCAAGAATTATCGACTTTTTTCATTTATTTTTCATCCCGAAATTGGTGGATTTTTCCGATGATTTCGGCTTGTTCTTCCTTGCTTACGCCCAGGCTTTCAAGCGCCTCTCGGGTCCCGCAGTCGGGACATATCGCAGTTTCGTTATCGACCCTGGAAAGCGCCGGGTGTCCATGGTACTCTTGCCCGCATTTCGGACAAATCCTTACTATTCTCGTGTTTTCGTTTTGGCTCATTTTTTCATTCCTCCAAGTGTATCGTTTATTGCCTGTTCTATATATTGGCAATCGAATCCAAAGTGCTTATATCCCTGGACGCATCCGTGGACATAATACTCTGACGGCAAGCCGAGTTCCCGCTCTTCGTTCATAATATACACGAATGCATCCACCTCCTCGCCTGTTTCGTTCAAGGTTACCTTTAATGGTTTCTTATAATAGAAACTTGGGAACCCCTCGTAGAAGTCCAGGCTCCGTTCATCTCGCTCTGTAACCGCCCACACTCCAACAGGGACCTTTCGTCCCGCCTCCTTCTCAATTGTGAAGTACGATCCTGTCCTGCTCCCTTTGAAAAGCAGATGGTAGTCGTGGATGAAGGCTGTCCCGACCACCTTTGCGTCCGGGCACCGCATCTTCATCTGCTGTTTGTTAAGGTTACTGCCGTAAGCCAAGTACAGTTTCATTGCAGCGCCCTCCTTATGCCATTTCCCTGCCGCTTCTGAAAGCCGCATCGCCCGAAAGCCTCTTCGTCAAAACTTCCCTTGCTGTCTTGAACTCGTCCCCAATGAAGCCCAGGCGAAGGAGCCAGGTTCTCATTGCGTATTTCGGGTTCTCTTGCTGCTGAGGTTTGCTACTTGCGTTCCTTTGAATCTTGGCAAGTTCGGAGAGGGCGAGGCAAAGTTGGATGTAGCTTTTCAGTTGCCCTGCGTGGAGTCCGTTTTGCTTTCCGTCCGCCGGGGCATCGAATTGGAAGAGTCTGAACTCTATCGTCCCCTTCGTAAAGGTCGCGTGGTAGTTGAGCATATGGTATCTCGAACCATTGTAATGCTCGTGTCTGCCGTAGTTCTGATGTTGGCTTTCGTACCAAATGTCTGCGAACTTTGCCATCGTCTTCGGCTTTCTTCTGTTGACCGTTTCGAGGAAGTTTCTATCGACCACCTTGCAGTAGTCTTCGATCCTTCTTGAGGAAATGTTCAAGGCTTCCGTAATGAGGTTTTCGTGGCTTGCCATAATGTTCGCCAGGGTGCGGAGCGTTTGCGGTGTGTGACCGTTCGCTCCGATGTGGATGTGAACTCCGCATCCCCTGGTCGAGTCGCTCTTCGCTCCCGCCTTTCTCAAAATCCTAACAATCTCTTGCAAGGTCTCGATGTCTGCGTAGGTAAGGATGGGTGTGACCATCTCGCACTTTTCAGCATCTGGTCCCGAAATGCTCACGTCCCTTTGGAACTTCCAGACTCTGTTCTGTCCGTCCTTGCAAGCCCATGCGTAATAGCCGTATTGCCTTGCCGCATCCCAGGCTGTCGTTCCGAAGTATGCCGCGACCGTCTTTGCCGCCTTCTCTCGGGTGATGTTGTTCATCTCAATCTCGACCCCGATTGTCTGTTCCTTCATCTTTGCGATTTGCTCGATTGTGTTCTTCATAATTGCCTCCCTGGGGTGTCCCCCTGTCCTTTTTGTATGTGTATATTAACTCTAATACACACATATATCCAGTCATTTTTGAAGAAATTATCGAGTATTTTGATTATTATTTTTCTCGGAAATTTAGGGCTTTTTCGTAGTTTCTACATAGACATCTTCACAGGTGCAACCGAGCATCTGACCACCACAAACAGGACATCTTTCGATATCACATCCCCAGTGATGATAGTGGAACGGCAAGCACCCGCAGTCCGGGCAACGCTCTCCCTGGCTTACTCCCCAATCAAAGGAGTCCTCACCATACTTGATTCGCTTGTAGACGCGCCCATTGATATGAACACTATGTACACTGCAACCTACTGCCGTAAGCATCTCCTTTCCGCACACCTCACATTTCGACATTTTTCGTCATCCTCCTTTTTCACGTCGCGGTAGTTGCCGTTTAGTACACCTTTTTGCAGAGGTCTTCGCCTAACACGATGCCAAGCGATGAACCATTATCCCACTTCACGTGGATTGTGCCTATATCGTCAACGGCAACTACCGTTCCTTTTGTGCCGAGGGGTGGAGCCTGGACATCATCCATCTTCATCAGCTCCACCCTTGTCCCCGCGGGATAGCATTCCCGAAGAAGCTCCAACATCGTTTCACTTAATTTGTCGCTCATATCTCCTCTCCATCCTCACCTAACACTTTGATTTGGTCTATGGTCCCATTCAGGAACAGACCTATCGTGTATCTATAGGCTTCTTCTTCCGACCACCCAAGGCTCTCTCTATAGTAGCGAATCAACTGCTCTATCCCCGAAAGCCGGGTGTTCGTCTTCTTGCATATCTCCGCCAAGAGTCCCTTCATGTTCTCGAGTCCCATTATTGGTTTCTTCTCCATTGCGAACCTCCTTCGTTTTTGGTAGTGACATATTAACTCTTATGAGGAGATATATCCAGTCGTTTGGCGATTATATTTGCTCACTTGCCGATATATTTTCGTGCGCCCAAACGATACCCGCCAAGACGAAGAAAACACAGGGCAAAGCCACCCCATTCCCCCAAAGTTTATACTCTGCGGAATCGGAGTAAGGGTCTTTCAGCCAGGCGCGGAGTTGTCTATCCGTCCTGCACTTACCTTCCCCAGTTATCTGCCGATAGGTCTTGAAGACCTTATACCAGAAGTAAACCTCTTCATCGGTAGGGTGCGCCGTTCCGAGATCGCTACACCACCAATCGGGGAAACCCTGCAACCTGGCACACTCGATCGGAGTCAACCTTCGCACGGTATAATCCGCATCAGGGTTTGCTTGCTCCGCCACCGCGCCGGGTCCCTTTGCAACTATGGTCGGTTGGAGTTCTTCTTCAATGGCAGGTTTGTACTTTGCGTTCTGCCCCTGATTGAAAGCATCTCTCCCTATCCCATAGACAGCATGGCGGTCCGTAGCATTCAGCGTGAAGGACTTCCCCTCGTTGATGCCACTTCCCTGGGGTCCGTTCTTATCCTTTCGACCAATCATCGACCCTTGGATGCAAATGGCAGGTTCTCCGCCGTGGGTGCAAGCAAGGGTCGGAGCTTTCCCTTCAGAAACCCCGCAAGCAGACTTCCCACCACCCATATCTACGCAGACCACCGCGATGCCACCTTGATTACAAGCCGGGTTTCCACCACTGGTATCAATCGTCCTCGAAGTATCTGCTTTGTAGATACCGCTATGCGGGTTCGAGGATTTCATCGCGTTGCTGTCTTTTGCGGAGATACCGAAAGGCTCCAACACACAGTTGAAGTTGTCCTTGTCGGGCATCCGCTGATTGCCACCTGCATTCTGCTTTGTGAGCGTAGGCGCGACCTGCTTGCCATCCCAACTCTGCGGAACGAAAAGGGTTTGATCGTTGTTGGTCGCAAGAGTGGCTGACTTGTCATCTTGGATAAGCGCCCCTTTGCCGCCGCCCTCTTTCCCGCTTCGGATCTTGAGCGTCTTCGGAGTTACCACGAACGGCTGATTGTTGCCGCCCTTCCCGAGTGTACCCGAAAGAGTCTGCGACACCTTGATGGGTCCTTTGTATCTGGTGTCTTGCGAGTGGTTCTCATAGACTTCCATCTCATCCTTTTCCACGACACCATTCCGACCCGAAGACATCCCACAGTTAACACCGAGGGTTGCCGCCTTCTCGTCTACACTTCCGTTGTACCCATCAAAGCAGATCCCTGCTTTTCCAGGGCGATCCGCAGAACCGTTGGCAGCTCTTTGCCACGCGCTGAAGCTCTCCGCAGAATACCCTGACACGCCCTCGGACTTAAATAGTATTTCGCCGGCACTCCTACCTCCAAAATCTGCGACAAGGTAGATTCTGCGCCTTCGTTGGGGGACTCCCCAGTATTGAGCATCGAATACTCGGTAAGCAATGCTCCATCCGTCTCCCAGGTAGCAGTCTGCATAGGGCCACTCTCCCTTATCAGGCATAGGCACCTCGGTTTCCTCTTCAACGATGCCGATGATGCTTTCGAGGACGGCTTTGAAGTCTTGTCCTTTGTTACTTGAGAATGCTCCGGGGACATTTTCCCACACAATGTATCTTGGTTTTTCTCCATTTGTTGCACTCCTCATCTCCTTTATGATTCGGACGGCTTCATAAAAAAGGCTCGAACGAGATCCGTCCAAGCCGCTACGCTTTCCCGCTACCGACATATCTTGGCAGGGAGAGCCGAAACTGATGATGTCCACCGGTTCAATCTTCGCGCCGTCCATCTGCGAGATATCCCCATAGTGTTTCAAAAATGGCATTCGTTTTGACGTCACCCGGATGGCAAACGGCTCAACTTCGGATGCCCATACAGGAGTTATCCCTGCAAGCATCCCGCCAAGCGGAAAGCCCCCCGAGCCGTCAAAGAGACTGCCGAGCGTTAGTTTATTCTTCTGTTCCATCTTTCCCTTCCACCTTCTTCACCAGATCGGAGTAAGGTATCTTCTCTCCGTTTCGGAGACAATACACCCCTTCCGCATCACCGGTATCATCCACATACCTGCGGAGAATAACCGATGCGTACTTTTCGTCCAGTTCCATCGTGTAGCAGATGCGGTTCAGTCCTTCGCAAGCCATCAACGTCGAGCCACTGCCGCCAAATGTGTCCACCACAATGGCGTTCTCCTGCGAGGAGTTCTTCAGCGGATAACCGAGCAAGTCAAGCGGCTTACTGGTCGGATGGTTTTCGTTTCTCTTCGGCTTATTGAATTTCCAAATAGTGGTCTGCTTCCTGTCCGAATACCAGGAGTGCTTGCCATTCTGCAGGAACCCATACAGGATAGGTTCGTGCTGCCACTGATAATCCGAGCGCCCAAGAACAAGGCTATCTTTTACCCAGATGCAGCAACCTGCGAGGTGGAACCCGGCATCGATGAAAGCCTGACGGAAGTTCAACCCCTCGGTGTCGGCATGGAAAACATAACCTGCTCCACCCGGCTCAAGGTGCGCCACCATATTCTCGAACGCCTTTTTGAGAAACTGGTAAAACTCCTCGTTTTTCATACTGTCGTTCTGTATGGTAAGACCGCTCGAACTCTTGAACGAAACCCCATAGGGAGGATCCGTCAGCACCAAGTTTGCGCGTTTGCCGTCCATCAGTTTGTTGACGTCTTCGGGGTTGGTCGCATCACCGCACATAAGCCTGTGTCTGCCGACAACCCACACATCTCCGCGCTCAACGAATGACGCTTTTTCCAGCGCGGCGGTGAGGTCGTAGTCATCGTCTTCGATTTCTTCCTCATCACCTTTGAAGAGGTCGGCGAGTTCCTTTTCATCAAACCCGGTCAACCCGAGATCGAAACCCTCACCCTGCAAAGCCTCAATCTCCACGCGGAGGAGTTCTTCATCCCACCCGGCATCGAGCGCCATTCTGTTATCGGCAATGATGTAGGCTTTCTTCTGCGCTTCGGTCAAATAGTCCACGAACACACAGGGGATCTCGGTGATGCCTTCTTCTTTGGCAGCAAGCACCCTGCCGTGTCCGGCAATGATCCCATAGTCGCGGTCGATGATGACCGGATTGATGAACCCGAACTCACGAAGACTCGAACGGAGCTTGTTTATCTGTTCGGGAGAATGGGTCCGTGCGTTGTTCACATAGGGCACCAGCTTGGTAAGCGGCACCAACTGCATATCAGTCGTTGTTCTCGCCATAGCGCCCCCTTATACCAAACCCCACTCGGCAAATCTCTCGAAACCGCCGACGTTGTTGATATACTCTCTCGCAATCTCCACGATCTCCGAATAGTCCTTGCCGTCAATGGTTTCATCACCAATGGCGCAGCAGAGTTGTACTTCTTTCCCGGTCTCCTGTGCTTTGAGCCAAGCGTAGATGTTCACGCTGACGTCGGCTTTGGAGAGGTCCTTGCCATGCAAGCCACCACCCGTTACGCTGTCCGCCATATCACTGCCGAGCTTTCGGTTGGTCGCGCCGGAGTCAACATCGATGCTCCCGGTCCAATCGCCGAGTGGGTTGATGTCTGCATTCGGATACTCCGCCTCAAGTTCCTCCCTGGGCGTGTTGCTCTGACAGATGATCAGTCTCTCGCCATCCAGGATGTACTTCCCATCGTAGGGGTGCTTGGCATAAATCTCTCTTGCAATCCTCGCCAACTCCACCTGCGTGGGAGTAATGGGTACACCTTTGAAGATGCCGTTATCTCCGCAGCGGACTTTGGTCTCTTGGTTATAGGCAAGGATGGAGTCCTGGGGAACTTCCACATACTCCACGAAAACATCACCGATGATACGATTGACGATTGCTTGGATCTCTTCCTTCTCGTGATGAACGGAGGTCTCTGTGATCACATAGCAAACGCCGTGTCCGATAAGAACTTCGACCGCCACTCGGGGGTTCGGCTCTTTTGCATACGAGAGGTCAACGATAGCGCCGGCGATACGGTCTGCCACTTTGTCAGGATGACTGGGATTTACTTTTTCAAACATAATTATTTCTCCTTTTTATTTCCCTCTCCGAGCGGAGAGTAATCTTTCCATTAGGTCATCTTGCGGATTCGCACCGCCGAAGTCGGTAGAGCAGTTCTCCTTGACGATCTGGAATATCTCGTTCCAAAGTCGAACCGCCTGGTTCATATAGTTAATGCCGATATTGATAAACGGCGAAGGGATCGGCTTGTTGGTCGTGGGATGCTTGGAAAGGAAACCGAGTTTATTGGTCATTTCCTCGCATTGGATCCAACGAGCGGAACACATCGCGTATCTTTCGAGCAGTTGCGGAGATACCTTCGCAGCGCACCCGACCTTTTTCAGCCATTCCCAGGTTTCCTCATAGATGTCTTTCGCCTGTAGGGTGCTGCCGTCACGCTGTTCACTTGTCAGGAAGTCGTGGATCTTCGGCATCTCAACGCCCTCCACTTCGGGAATATCCAAAACGGTCAGCGGTCTGCCGCCGGGATTGCCGTTATCTGCCTTGTCTTTGACGGCGTTTTTCTTCCGACCTGCACCAGGTCTTGCACCGCCTTGCCCGCCCATGTTGTTTGATTTTGTCGGCATCGTTTTGCCCCTCCTTTAATTACCCTTTTGATTTCGCCGTTTTTACACACGAAAGCCCAGGCCGGTGACGAAGAGAAGAGGTGTAGAGATTTACATCCCCCTACCCCCTCCGCTCAATACTTGTAAGTCGGATTGGTTTCTTCTCGCAGTGTTTTTGCATCGTGACACGGCTTGCATAGTGCTTGCCAGTTAGACTTGTCCCAGAAAAGATTCTTATCCCCTCGGTGCGGAACGATGTGATCCACAACGGTGGCGGCGGTTAAGATCCCTTTACTAAAACAAATAGCGCAAAGCGGATGCTCTTGAATAAAAGCCTTACTCGCCTTACGCCATTCGTAAGTATATCCTCTGTCTTGCGAGGGTCGTGTATATTCCTTATGCCCTGCGCGATGTTGGGGGCAGAACATTTTCCCAGGCTCGACAAGGTTGGGACAGCCGGGATGCTTGCATGGTACTTTCGGCTTGCTCGGCATCGGCGTTCTCCTTCCTTATAAAAAATGCGCCTACACACGTAAGCGCACTTCTATCTACTTTTTGCTGATTATATCATATCACAAGAACCAGGTGTCCAAAAGTATCCAAAGCTATCCATTTTTGCCTTTTTCATGAGGGAACTACTATTTTTTGTAAGCCGGCGAAGAACTTCCTCCTGACTGTGGTTTTACCATAGTTCATCTCCATTGAAATCTCCTCCCATGTCATTCCCTGCATATACCGATACAGGAGAATGTACCGCTCGTCCTCATTCGTCAATTTTTCTATGACCGACTGAATCTCTTTTTCCTTTCGTTCCAGCTCTTCGATCTCCCTGTTGATTTCAGCTTCCTTTTCCCACAAGCGTTCAAGTATCTTGACAAACGGAGCCTCGGTGCATCTGTTGCCGCTCGATACTCTATCCCAAGCGGGCGAAGAAATAAAACCTGTCATCGCTCTCAACTCTTCAAGCCGAACCATGTTATATCTGATTTTCCGTTTCAAGTTGTACACTTGGCTCAGATACTCGTTTGCCGTCATTCTTTATGCCTCCTCTTGCAACCTCTCCATCAATGCCTGTCCATCGAGATTGGTTAGATCGCTAAACCAGTCCGAGGAGAAAAACTCTTCAGTATTTCGTTTCATCCCCAGTGCCACTTTGCACATAGGGTATCTTTTCAATATCCGAAGCGCCTTTCTGTAATCACCTACCGCTTGCATCACGATGTTTTTTATCAATAACCTGTATCCTTCCATGTTCTTTACCTCCGTAACTCTGCCTTGACCGCATCAATCAAAGCATCCTGTGTTTTCTCTTTTTTGCTGAGTGCCGTCAGCACCCTTTCGTCAATCGTCCCTTTCGTAACGATGTGGTGAACAACCACTGTGTTGACCTGCCCCTGTCGATACAATCGTGCGATGGTCTGCTGATATAGCTCTAAGCTCCATGTGAGTCCGAACCATATCAAGGTTGACCCGCCTTGTTGCAGGTTCAATCCATGTCCCGCTGATGCCGGATGGACAAGTCCCACTGCAATCTCCCCGGCGTTCCAGGCCTGTATTTCCTCTCGGGATTTTATCTCTCGAGCCTGAGAGAATCTCTCACGGATCCGATCGAGGTCATGCTTGAACCAGTAAGCCACAAGCACCGGTCTGCCATTGGCGCTTTCAATCAGGTCTTCCAAAGCATCCAACTTCCCATCATGGATGCGGTACACCTTCTTATCCTCGCCGTAAATCGCGCCGTTTGCCATTTGGAGCAGTTTCAAAGACAGGCTTGCCGCATTTTGTGCGTCTACTTCCGTGTCAGAAAAGTCGACAACCATATGCTTTTTCATTTGGTCATAAATCTGCTTTTCCTTCTCGCCCATCTCCACTTTGACTTCGTTCATCACCAAGGCGGGGAGTTTGAGATAATCTCTCGCTCTCATGGAGATGGTTATGTCAGAGATTTTGTCGTAAATGCGCTGTTCAGCCCCGGGAAGTGGACGATACGAATACACCACCTGCCCATTGGTTCTGTCCGGAGTAAAGTAGTTCAGGCGATATCTCGTTATGTATCTACCAAGCCTGTCCCCGAAGTCCAGTAATCTGAACTCCGCCCACAAATCCATCAAACCATTTGAGGAAGGTGTGCCGGTCAAGCCAACGATGCGATCAACCTCGGGGCGAACTCTCAACAGCGCCTTGAACCTTTTAGCGCTATGGGATTTGAAGGACGATAACTCATCAATCACCACCATATCGAAGTCAAATGCATATCCGCTTTTCATCACAAGCCACTCAATGTTCTCTCTGTTGATAATGGTGATATTCGCATTTGCTTTGAGCGCTGCCTTCCTTTCAGCCAGGGTCCCAATCGCCACAGCATAGGTCAGCCCTTTCAGGTGTTCCCACTTGCCGAGTTCATCGGGCCACGTATTCCTCCCTACTCGCAACGGCGCGATTACAAGCACCTTTTGAACCTCGCCCTTTGCCATGAGGTTCTTGATTGCAGTCAAGGTGATCACTGTTTTGCCAAGCCCGCAATCCAGGAAGACCGCCGCCTCATTATGTTTCTCTATGAACGCCGTGGCATATTTTTGGTAATCATATGGTCTGTATTGCATTCAGTAACTCCTCCACTTTTTCCACTTCGTCTAAGCAGTACACTGAAAACCCAAGTGCCTCGAACTGCTTTTTCCTCCTTACCTGTAACGGGCGCATCTTTTTGCCTGTAGCTTTCGTTTCCACGAAACTTATGCGACCACCCGGTAATAGGACAATCCTGTCTGGGATGCCATCCATTGAGGGTGACACGAACTTCAAACACATACCGCCTTTCTCCTTAACTGCCTTTACAAGTTTGCTTTCTATTTTCTTTTCTTCCATGATTCCACCTCCCAATTCAGGAGTGAATGATAAGTGATGGCTCTCTTTATACTTCCTTTATTTCTTTTCTTTTTTCTTTTTCCTATAAGAAGTTAGTAGAGAGTATTCACTCATCATTCACCACCCCATTAGAGTTTGAGAAAGTCCTCCTCGGGAGTTGTCCCACCGGGTCTATCTGCCGACAAAGACAAACCGCTCCATTCGATACCCTTGTTGGTTCGCTTAGAGGTAAAGCCGGCTCGTCTTAGCGTTTCTGCAAAATCCCTGTTATTGCGGAGATACTCCCCGGTTTCCGATGCCCACGCGCGGTATGCCTTATACAAAGCACCACCTGCCGATTTCTCGTGGGGACCGATGATACAGCATTCATCCAGGAAGGTCGAACACCAGTCATTCGCTTCTCGATAATCCGCGATAGCAGACTCCGTTGCTTTACAGGCTGGCAACTTAAAGTCATTCTCGATGAACTTCTTTGCCCCCTCGATTGCCCACCGCAATACCGCACCGCTTGACTCGCGTATCAATTTCTCTGCGAAGTTGGGCTGCGGGTTCTTTATGACCGCATTGAACGGCAGCACGATTAGCCTTCTCCAGGTGCCTTTGTCATTGGACCCGACACGCGGGAGATGGTTCGTATAAAGCACGATGCTGTGGGTAGGCGTAAAGGTAAACGGATCGTGATACTTCTTCTCCGCCGTAATCTCATCCACCGAGGCGATTTGTTTTAGCATCGAGGTGGAGAGTCGTTGTCCTTCCTCCGTTTCGCTTGCCAGCACGAACCGCTTTCCAAGCATCTCTGCCAGGTCAACTTTCGCGTTCTTTGCCTTGGTCGTTAGGGACTCCGCAGGGATCTTCCCCGCATAGCCACCAAGGACCTCGAAGATTGTATTGAACACTGTACTCTTACCGTTAGCGCCATCGCCGTATGCTATGAACATCGACTCGGCATAGACCTTACCGATGACCATTCCCCCGGCAACGAACTGAAGATACTCTTTGAATTCCGCATCATCCTGGGTGGCGCTATCCAGGCACTCCTGCCAGAGCGCATCCCCATCGTTACTCGGAGAGGCATTGGTCATCTTGGTGCAAAACGCATCCGGGCGGTGAGCATAGGTGATCCCTGTCTTCAGATCGATAATGCCGTTCGGCGTGTTCAGTTCAAAGGCGTTCGCGTCCAGATCTGCGATGTCGATTTCGAGCTTACTCTTCGAGCAATTCAGCACCGCCGTAATCTTGCTGTAATCGCACATCTTGTTGATGAACTTGAAATACTGCAAAGCCTCTTTAACTGCTTCATCGTTGTCCTTTCCCGCTTTGCCTTTTCCCTTCTCCATAGCATCATCGCTCATGTTCGCATAGGCATCCTTGACAGCCTTCTTCGCAAATTCGAGGACACGCTTGATGAACTCCATATAGCAATGCTGCGCTTTGAGGTCATTGCACTCCCACTGCTGTCCGTTCCAAACAAGCCAGCCGATTGCGCGATTGTAGCGAACTTCCCCTTTGTACTCACTAACGAAGAGATCCGCCATTCCAGTATCGTTCTGACTCTTGGGTCGGAGTGGGTTACCGAAATCGTCCTCAGCAGTACTGCGCTTGATGTAATCTTCGAGCGCATCCTTCCGGGTGATCAGTCGCATCTCCTCTTCGGAGAGAGGGTCATCAAAGGCATATCTGTTGATCTGATAAAGGATGGTCTTTACCTCTGCGGGAGTGAACCCACTACGGAGGAGCAGCGCCGAATGTTTGAACAGCGCTCCATTCCTGCCATCGCCATCCCCCATACCGGTGAACTTCTCCGCTCCCTTAACCTGGGAGAATGACTTCGGGATTTCATCAATCGGTCTGCTTTCGTCAAAGTCACGCAGCATCTCTCGTTCCTTCCCTCCGTTCTTCAATACGATGTACATATTCTTCCCCATGCGGACATCGAAGCCGAACCCATAGGCATCCCTTGCCCCGGTAGAACCTTTTTTGCAATGCTCGCTTGACTTGAACATAAAGTGAAGCCCGCGGGTCGTTTTATAAACTCGACAGTTCAGGTTCAGGTCGCATACCAAACGATACAACCGCTGTGCCTCGTCACCATCGTCCACATCCTTTACCGTGAACTCGCCGTTCAGGATCCCCGCGTACTCGTCAAGGTCCTTCACCTGGTCAAAGGTCAGTAGCGGTTCTCCATTGCCGAACTTCTGACACGGCTGTTTTTTATTGGTTTTTACATATCCTCTAAAAGGGTTTATCATTTCCTTATCTCCTCATATTTGTCATTGAAATAACGAATCGGCTTTCCGCAGCGCCTTGCCTTTTTGATCTCGCGTTTCATTCCCTCGGAGATTATGTTGCCGAACACCCATACCTCGGTGCATTTCGTCATCATCACCATTCCCATAAACAGTCCAAGTTCCCTTTCATCGGGATTGCTGTCGGACATGAATTGCGGGAAAAACAGATGGGGGGTCACCGGAATAAAACCCTGCTTGACCGCGAACCGAGAATGCCGTCTTGCATTCATCACGTTGGTCTTTATGTCCCCCGCAAATGGTGAACAGATATAGACCAATGGGCGATACTTGTACAGTTCCTTTTTCCGGTACTCCGCTTCCTCCAAAGCATGGAGTTCGGCATAATATTCTGTCGGGTTGGGGTAACCCTCATTATTGAAATAGTTAGGCTTTCTCATTGCTTACTCCTTTTTGTAAAACTCGCACTCGTAGCCATCGGCACGGAGATTGAGGGTCTTTGCCCAGGTAGGACATTCAGACATGATCCGACATATCTCGACACAATCTAAGACGTTATTCGGCACTTCGCATACACACTCGTCATGGATGTGCATCGTGATCTTCACTCCAGCACGATCCAGTCTTTGCATCGCTTCCACCAAGATGTCTCTCGCCGTAGCCTGGACGATGTTCTCCACGAACTTCGGACCATAGCTCTCGATGCGTTCCCACTTCTTCGCGGTGCCGACCCCTTCATAGGTCACGCATTCCCCGCCGAAGCCGTTCACGCCGATGCGCGGTCTGACATAGGCAAGTTTCCTCCCGGACGGAAGTTTGATGAACAGAATCCCCTTTGAATAAGAGAACACAAGTCCGTAGCAGGTACTCGGCAACTTCGTAGAGACCGTGTACTTCACCGCCTTATCAACCGTCCACCATAACTTCGTGATCCGTGGGTTCGAGGTGCGCCAGGCACTAACCAGCGGTTTGAGTTCCTCTTCGGGGATGCCCATTGCCGTAGCGCCCATTGCTTTCAGAGCGCCGACCGAGCCGCCATACCCGAGAGCGAGTTCAGCGATTTTTCCCTTTTGCCTCAGGTGTCCGTTGATGCCGTTCTTCTCCACAGGGACCTTGAACATCTGCGATGCCGAGGCACAGTAGATGTCCCCTCCATTAGCAAAGACATCCAGCCTCCATTGCTCCCCGGCGTACCAGGCAATAACTCTCGCCTCTATAGCAGAGAAGTCCGCCACGATGAACCGAGAACCCTTTTTCGGGATGAAGGCGGTGCGGATCAGTTCGGATAACACATTCGGGATGTTTCCGTACTTGCGTTCAATCCCACCATAGTTATCCGAGCGAACCATTTCTCTCACCCCGGACAGGTCTTCGAGATGGTTTTGTGGCAGGTTCTGCACCTGGATGAGCCGTCCTGCAAAGCGCCCCGTTCTGTTGGCACCGTAAAACTGGATGAGTCCTCTCGCCCTGCCGTCTTTGCAAACAGCGTTCCTCATAGCGAGATATTTCTTCACGCTTGACTTGGCGAGTTCCTGTCGGAGTTTCAGTATCTCTTCGACATTCCCGGACGCATCCATCAGAAGTCTCTGGACATCCGCTTTGGATAATGAGTCCACGGATTGCCCCTGCTCAATGAGCCAGGCTTTGAGCTGCGCCGGGGAGTTCGGGTTATCGATGCCAGTCATCGCCTTCACCTTCTCGGTGCTGATACCCGATGTCACCTCATCACACTTGATAGCGTGTTCGACAAAGTCCATATCGAGGGCAATGCCGTAATCGTTGATACGTTGGTCCAGGTGGTAGTTATCCCACTCCTCAAAAGACACTGGGAAAGCGGAAAGCCGTCTCTGTATCTCCAACTCGGTTTCGACGTCGCGCTTGTTGTACTGCTTGAACAACTCCCACTTGATAGGGTTGTGGTAGGGATAGTTCCTCGTCCTTCCACCATTGGTGATGGTAGGAGCGCAAGGCTTACAGAAGTCCCTAATAAGCTCCTTGCCGACCTTCATCTTTTGCTTCTCCAAGCCGAGGACTTCACCCACCTTTTCCAGGGAGAGCGGAAGTCCAAGAGTAGCCGACCAAACCATCGTGCAATACCATGACTTCGGATCAAGATATGTACCCACCGGATAACCGAGAAAACGAGATAAGCACACCCTTTCAAACTGAGCGTTGAATGCAAACTTCTTCACCTGGTCATCCATCAAAGCCGATATAATCTCTCGAGGGATCTTCTCACCCTGCGCGATGTCTATCACTTTTGTCTCTTGACCATCGAGAGAAAAACCGAAGAGCAAAATCTCGAAGTCCGGGCTTTCGGCATAGCGGTACACTCCTGACTTGTTCAGGTCTACCGAGGAGTAAGTCTCAATATCGATACTGATTGTCTTCATGTCCGTCCTCAATCTCCGGCTAAAGGGTGATAGGCAACCCTACCACCCCTGCCGATTGGGTTATCAATAACCGAGTAAGCCGTCATCACCATCGCCATCGGGCAATGAGTCGAAGTCATCCTCTGCCTTGCTCTTGCTGCCGAGGGGTTCACCATCACGAACCTTTTGGATGTTTCCGAGTCCGCAAGCAACACCCTTGTTGCCATTCGAGTTGAATGCATAGAAGTTGATGGACACTCTCGCATATACGCCGCTGTACACCTCACTCCTTTCCAGGATGGGTTGGACTTTCGTATCCACGATTTGCGGCGCGATAGGACTGTTTGCGTTGATGAAGTAGGAGTTAGCATAGGCTTCGTCCTCGTCTCTCTCGATATCACCGTCACGCAGCGGAAGTTTCAACGTTGCCTTATTGGGCTTCTTGCCGCCGAACTTGCCGATACCTTCTTCGATTGCCGCATCGATGGCGGCATTGACCTTTGCGATGGTTTCCTTGTCTTCCTTCGAGATGATGAGCGAAACGCTGTACTTCGGGGTTTGTCCTTCATTAGCTGCCTTAGGTTCCCATACATTTGCGTAGGAAAGTCTGACCACACCAGTTACTACTTTTGTCTTATTGATTGCCATATTCTTTAATCTCCTTTTATTTCTTTAAAATCGTTGTTAGGGTCTGATACATTAATTGCCGACCGCTTGTCTGTATCAGGGACAAGCGTGGGTTTGCCTTGGGGCTTTACCACATAGCCACCGAGGACTTCGCTGAATTCCTGTTTCCCCATGAGCCTTTCCATCTCCGTGATGCTGATTAGGCTCTTTTTGTAGATGTCATGATACCCTGCCGCATTCGCCGCCTTTGCCACAGCTACCTCATCGGTATACTTCCTGACTGACCTGCCTTCCACGAGCTTGAAACCACGCCACTGTTTGCCCGACAACGCCGCATTCAACGCATACTCGGCTATTTCCTCGGCCCACTTCTTTATGTCGGGCAGTTTCGCAAGTACGCCCTCGATTTCGGCATCCGTCAGGAGCGGAGGAACCTTAAACTCACTTCTTGCAAGTTGGAGCTTCTCTTCGGCTCTCGCACGGCACTTAATCGATGCCTTGCAGAACTGGCACCACTCACCGGGACAGTAACTGCCCTCTCCCTTGTAGGCTTTTTCCGCTTTCGGCTTGAGGTCTTTCTCTGCCCACTTCATAAGCCTGGCAACCGTAATCTCCCAGGTGCTGACATTCTCTCGGCGAGGTTGGAAGATGGTCATCCTCACTTTCTTGATTCCATACTTCTCACCGAACTCCCGAAGAGCGCCAATCGCGTACAGTTTCATCTGCGGGTTGTTTTCCGCTTCCACAAGAACCCCCTGTCCATACTTGAAGTCGATAATATGTAACCGACCTTTCGATATGATCAGGCAGTCCCCGGTTCCGAATCCATCCGGCACATAATCCGAAAAGTCCAATCTCTGTTCGATGAGAACAAGGGTGTCCTTGTCTCGTCTTCGCTCTCGTTTCACCTGCTCAAAAACGAAGTCTGCGTAGTCATCTGTGTAGCCTTCCATCTCATCACTGTCAAATGGTGATATCGGACGTTCGGTACGTAGTTTCAGTTTTCGTTTGAGCTTGTGTTCGCAGAGAGCGTGTGCCGCCGTTCCTTCCGCTGCCGCAACCGAACCTCGGTCCTCAAACTCCAATTCGAGTCTTGCGGAGGGGTTGCAATTGAGCCATCGATGGGACGAGGAAGCCGATAACATCGCGTGGTTCTCAGGTGGCATTCACCTCACCTCCTTCTGCTGCGCCTTCCGAGATGGTGATGCAATCTACCGAGTCCGCGGGAACGATGATGGTGAGTTTTCGTGTGGTGCCGAATAACGCATTCATCAGTTGCTCTTTTGCAGATACCTGTCGACCGAGTGGAAGACCATCCCTTTCAGGCTTTTTGGAAACACTGATTTGTAGGCTGTGTTTCATCTACCTATCCTCCTTTGAAGAGCGAGTTTCATTGGATGCCCTTCACTGTTTGGAGAAAAAGGGGACTATTTCTCGGGGTATCAGAAGAAAAATTTCATTGCTTTTTTTCGGACTGACTTGAGTGCTTCGTCCAGGGTCGAACGATGAACGCCTTCCTCTCGCGCTATCTGCTCGATGTTCTTATCATCCATCAGCTTCAAAACCAGAGATCTCTGCCTTTCCGTAAGTGTGGCGAGGAATTCAGCAACTCGCTCTTCTTGCTCTTTCATAAGCGCGAGCCGTTCCGGAGCATAGGTTTCGTCCGCGTAGTACTCATTCTCGAACCCTAAATAATCCAAACTCTCTCGGCAGTGATACCTCTGGCGTCTTTCAGCATTCTGCTCCTGACGTTCCGTTTCCAAGTAAAGGGTTCCGAACTCCTCACTGACCTCGATTTCTGCAACTTTCCCATCTGCAAATTGATACTTGATTTTCATGTTTTTACCTCCGTATTTGCTTTCGTTTGATCCAAAGCAACTCGGAGGTAAGCCGAAAAAGAGCATGACAAAAGATACTGCACTCGACGGTTTTTCTCCGGTCGCTTTGCAGCTGTCCGCTCAATAGTCAGCTGTTGTTATTCAGTTGTATCCACTCCCTGGCATTGAGCCTTCCTTGATCGGAGGAAGTACCAAAGGTGGTTGATAATGAAAAAGCCCGACTGACTGAACTAATCCAATCAATCGGGCTTCTGCCGGGGCGTAAAAAAATGACCCAACGAACATCAGCCAATCCAATAATCGGATTAGTTCCAGTCCGTTAGGTCATTCCACTATTTTCAATGACTCTTCAACGTCCCTTCCACTCAGATTCGTGCGGTCAGGGTTTCATTGTTCCTGCTGAGACGCATCGTAGTCTGTTTTTGAAATAAGTGTATTAAGTTTTTAGTTGCCGGATGCTTTCTTCAAGTCTACCGGCTCATCTGTTATTACGGATATCACCCTACCATTCATCACCT
>Ga0265300_10000516_pt1 | contig 40596 bp, 26 predicted proteins | sample AusTroGonzalo_MG_FD_193482 | JGI IMG/M metagenome (GOLD analysis project Ga0265300, IMG submission 193482) | Bovine rumen microbial communities from tropical cattle in Woodstock, Queensland, Australia - Gonzalo_03 | ecosystem: Host-associated > Mammals > Digestive system > Stomach > Rumen ... | reverse complement strand
ATATTTTGTGAGGATAAAGAAGGTCGTCACAAAACCTATAGCCACCCCGAAATACGTGGCGATGGTTCCCTTGATGCTCTGTCTAGCGATGATGCCCATATATTCGCTTAGCTTATTTGCAAATTACTTCAACGGTTTGTTGGATAATTTGGTTGGATTGAGTGGCATGTTGGTTTTGTTTTGAGCATCTGCCTTTGAACTCTCCAGTTATGGTTGCGACAATAGGCGTTTCAGCTCTTGCAATCAATTCAGGATCATTATTATAATATGAGGGGTCGAGAACTTTGTTGCTTGTGGTTGCTGTACAGGTACAGGTCTTTTTGCAACTGGTGAACGCGGCCATCATGGCGATTACTGCTAAGCCTAACAATACTTTTTTCATGACTATTGGATTTGATTTTTATTTTTCGTATTAACAAGAAATCGGTCCGTAATGAACCGATTTCCGTATGTTTTTATTATTTGAAAATCTTAAATTATTTTCCTCCAAGATACTGCGAGCCTAAACGAGACATAGCGCAGCGGAAGCCGATATAGTCGGTGGATTCGTCCTCATCCATGTATCTTCTGGCACCGGGGGCGCACCAGTAAGGAATGTCTCTCCATGAACCTCCTTTGTAAACTCTGGCATGGTCGCTCACCAAAGAGTACATCGGGTTGTTTTCGCCGGTTTCCTTCGGATACATCATGTCGGTAGAGCTTTCGTCGCCAGTGATGCCGGTCTTCCAGTCTTCAGTATTATATAAGGAAGCCCAGTCACCGTCGAGGTAGTTCTTGTTGTCGGCAGAACGATAGTTACGTCTTCTGTCGTTTTTGAAGTCTGATACTGGTACCATCGGAATTTTACCCACGCTGTCACGCTCGGCAACAGTTCCGTCTTCCAACAGTTTCTTGGTCTCAAAATAGTTACCTCTGAAGGGGTTGAATTCAGATACATCGTCGTGAGAACTCTGTCTGTAAACATCCATCACCCATTCGGCCACGTTACCAGCCATGTGGTACAAGCCATAGTCGTTAGGCCAGCCTGATTTTACTCTTACGGTCTTGAAACCAGCATCGTTTAGGTTGCCAGCCACGCCCATCAGGTCACCACGGCCAAGGCGGGTGTTGTCGATGAATTCACCCATGTATTTCTTGTCTTCGGTACGGATGGCGTGACCGTTCCAAGGATAAACTTTTCTTTCGAGGATACGGCCGTTCACCGTATTGCCGATCATAGCGTAAGCGGCATATTCCCATTCAGCTTCCGTGGGGAGTCTGTACTTCGGCAGCAGAATGCCGTCTTCCATTTTCACATTTCTGAACTCACCAGTGGTGATGTATTGCAGACGATGGTCGCTTTCGCCTTCGTATGACTCGTAAGTCAGATAAGCGTCGGTATTGAAGTAACCTTCTGCACTTGGCTCGGGAACCCAGTCGATATAACCATGATCCACCAATATCTTTTCGTTTACACGGTCGGTACGCCATGCAGCGTAGTTGACAGCTTGCAGCCAGCTGACACCCACCACGGGATATTCTCTGTAAGCGGGATATCTGAAGTAGTTTTCTACATCGGGCTCGTTGTAGCCGAGGCGTTCACGCCATACGTTCTCATCGGGCAGGGCGTTGTCATACACCACCTTCAAATCCTGGGGAATGAACACTCTTGACAGCCAGTTAAGGTACTCAAGATAGTCAACATTGCTGATTTCGCATTCGTCCATATAGAAAGAGGCGACAGACACTCTGCGGGGATTGTTGTTGTTGTCGTGCATCACATCTTCTTCCATGGCACCCATGATGAACGAACCGCCTTCGATGAATACCAGACCCGGTCCCGTTTCCTGTTCGGTGAAGGGGTATACTTCAAAGCCTCCGTTTTTCGGATCGTTGTATTTCCATCCTGTGGTAGGAGAGGCTTCTTTTTTGCATGATGAAAACAGTAATGCGATACTTGCGGCGAAGAAAAGCATTGATGTTTTGGTGAACTTCTTCATGATATATGTTTTGTTTTTGTTATTAACGATATTGAAGTTGTTTTATTGTTTAGAATGAGGGACATTCAAGCTCCTTGATGGCTTTGCGTTTTTCGGGGCAAGGCAGGAGGAACTGTAGAGAAACCTCGTGTGCACCGCCGGTCAGGTTGATCAGCTTGCTGACGGTGAGGTCGTAAGAGTAACCGACACGGATAAACTGGTATTCAATACCTGCGCTGAAGATCACCGCATCCACATTCTTGAAGCTGTGACGCAGCCAAGCACCCAGCGTAACGGGATACAGGTTGAGGTACAGACCTTCGCTCATGTACATCAGCCCGCCTTGGTATTGGAAAATGATGTTGGGGCTGAGGGAGATGTCACCGAAATTATGCTCTTTGTTACTTTTTCGTTTCACATCGAAACTGGCACCCACATGGGCGGTGTGTTTCATGGGCATTCTGTATCTTTCCTGCTGGATAAAGCTGATATAGGGCATGTTGAGGTGATGGGCAGCATAGCCGAAATAGATATTGCAGAACCTCAGATTAGCATAACCCAAAAAGCCGGCCGCAAAATCAAAGCTGTGGTCGGTGGTGTTGTTCCAAGATGACAAATCCTCGTTGGTTTGGTAGATAAAACCGTACTTCGGGTCAATCATGTCACCGAATGTCAAGTTCCTGGTGTCCAAAATGTTAGCCAAATAGGAGAATTGCAAAGCGAAGCGCATGTTGAATTTCTTGCTGACTTTCACTCTGAAAGCGTACATCAAACTGGCTTCATAGGACTGGATGGCGGCATCCTGACCACAACGGTCACCAAATGCCAACACGCCGATACCGCCTGCCAGCTTGTCGAAATGCTGGTCGTAAGAGGCGGAAAATGACATGAAAGTGCCCTTCATGGAAGGCCACTGGTCACGGAAGTTAAGCGCGATGCGGGGACAGATGTTGGTACCCGCAAAGGCTGGGTTTAGGTATAGCGGATTGGCATAAAATTGCGAAAAATGTGCATCTTGCGCCTTGACACCCTGTCCCAGAAGGATTAGGCAAGTGGTGATTAGTATCAGAATTCGCTTGTGCATGTTACTATCGTTTATTTAATCTGCAAAATTACAATTTTTTTTCGTTATGTCAGATTTTTTCCCTTTACTTTTTTTTCGCATTCTTTTTTTTTGCAATTTTGCAGCCAGTTTAACGTTTCATTGATGTTGAACTTTTTAATGTTGTATCTTAATAACGTTTTATGAGGTTGAAATCTTGGGCAGTACTGGCGTTTTTTTTGTTGCTACTGATGCAATGTGTTGATATTCAGGCACAAAAAATTCAAAAAAAAGTTTCTTTGGTTTGGACAGAAAACCTTGTTTTCAAAATAGATGATGAAAATACCCTGGAATTTTTGAATTTTGAAGACGCGATTTCGGATTTTAAATACGGCGATTTACCCGTTTTTTTTCAAAAAATAGCTGTTGATAACTTTTTTTCAGACTGTGAGGTCCAGCTGTCCAATGAGCAGTACGAAAATCTTTCTTCAGAGGACCAAAAATTGGTTCCCGCACAATTGCTGAAAACGTATTTGGAACCTCAGGTGCATTGCTATGCGGAAAAAGGGATACCGTATGCGGTTGTGACTTTATTGCCTTTTGTGTCAGATGGTTCCGCACAAGTAAAAAAGCTGGTTTCGTTTGAAATGACTTTGATTCCCAAGGCCAAGGGGACAAAGTCCAGACATTCGTATGCATCCAACTCGGTATTGTCCAGTGGCTTATGGTATAAGGTGGGGGTGAATGCTTCGGGTTTGTACAAGTTGACTTTCGAGAATTTGGTGGAGATGGGCTTTACGGCTTCGTCTGTTTCTTCTTCTCTGATTTCGGTTTTCGGAAATGGTACGGGTAGCTTGTCAGAGGTGTGCGGTACTGAACGTCCCGATGATCTGCTGGAATTGCCGGTGATGATGCACGATGGCGGCGATGGCGTGTTTGGAGAGGGTGATTATTTGGTGTTTTATGCCCGGTCACCCCATAGGGTGTCCTTTAATGCTGTCACACGTTCATTCTCACATCAGTATAATATTTATTCAGATTATAGTTATTACTTTATCAACTTGAATGGCGTTGGCAGCCAGAAACGTGTGACTGTCGCAGAACCAGTCACCGATCCGTATTCGCAGACAGTGGCTGATTATTGGGATTATCGCTACCACGAGGTGGATGAGGTGAATGTGGAGGAGACAGGTCAGGAGTGGCTTTCCGATATGTTTGATGTCACCACTCAGCGCAGTTATTCCATTAGCTTTCCTCAGGTAATGTCTGAATCGGCAACATTGACCTTGTCGGCGGCTGCTATTCCGGTGGCTCCCTCTTCGTTTGCAGTATCGGCGAATGGTGCTTCGTTAGGCTCATTGTATATTGCCTCCATGTCGAATGCGAAACTGCGTATTGAAAAAGAATCTTTTTCCTTTGTTCCGTATAGCTCTTCCATTAATGTCACACTGACCTTCAGTCGCTCGTCTTCCTTGTCGAAAGGGTATTTGGATTATATTGCCGTGCAGGCGGTATGTCCCTTGTCTTTTTCTGGCGGCCAGATGGATTTTAATAATGGTAAATATTTGACCCATTCTATAAATCAATATAATCTTTCCAATGCCAGCTCATCTGTTCGTGTTTGGGAGGTGACCGATCCGTCAAAAACGGTTCAGCTTGCAGGCTCTTTAAATGGCTCTGCGTATCAATTTGTCAGTGTTGACACGTGTTTTCGACAGTTTGTGGCTTTTGACGGTTCTTCGTACAAGTCTGTTACGCTGGTGGGAAAGCTGTCTAATCAAAATCTTCACGGAGCGGAAAGCCAGGTGGATATGATCATTGTTACCCATCCTGATTTTGTGTCTCAGGCGGAGCAGCTGGCAGCTGTTCGTCGGCAGGAACAGGGGTTGACCATAAAAATTGTGACCCCTGCCCAGGTGTATAATGAGTTTTCTTCTGGAGCCCAGGATCCGGTGGCTATCCGGGATTATATGAAGATGATTTATGAGAAGTCGAGTGGGGTGTACCCGAGGTATTTGTTGTTGTTCGGGCGTCCAAGTTATGACTATCGGGGAAGGGTGAACGGCACTCGCAATTTTGTCCCGAACTATCAGCGTCCGTTGAATGGAACGATTGTTGAGGGAATGTACCGCGCCAATGATGATTTCTTTGGAATTTTGGATGATGGAGAAGGTGAATATTCGAATGGTTTGGTGGATGTGGCGGTGGGCCGTTTCCCGGTTTCCACGGCTTCACAGGCGAATCTGGCTGTTCAGCAGAGTGTCAATTATACGACAAACCGGAATCTGGTGCCCTCGGGCTCAACGCAGATTTCCAATATGGCCGATTGGCGCAATGTATTTTGTTTTGTGGCGGATGATGGCGACCAGAACGAGCATCTAAACACTGCGGAGGCCTGTGCGGCTATCGTGCAGTCGGGAAATAAGACCATTAATCTGGATAAAATATACTGCGATGCCTATATTCAGGTTTCCAATGCGGGTGGGCAGCGTTATCCTGGGGTGAATGCCGCTATAAATGACCGTATGGATCGTGGCGCTTTGTTCTTCACTTACGTTGGACATAGTGGTAAAGATGGTTGGGCGCATGAGCGTATCTTGGAATATACGGATATTAATAGTTGGAATAACACGTATAATCAGCCCGTTGTGATGACTTTGTCCTGTGATTTCGGCTGGTATGACCGTCCCGACTTGTCTCCTGCAGAGGCTTGTTTCTTCAATCCGGATGGGGGTGCCGCTGCGTTGATCACCACTTCGAGGGTGGCCTACGGTGGTTCCAATTCCTCGTATGCCCGCAAGTTGTTCTCCAGGATTTTCACTTCCGTGAATGGGCATCGGCGAACTTTGGGAGAAATGAACCGACAGGCGAAAAATGATTTTGGAGGCAATACGGATGCGATTTCCATGTTCTTCTTGTTGGGTGATCCTTCCATGCCCTTGGCCGTCCCACAGTACAAGGTGGTGACAGACTCCGTCAACGGGGTGCCTGTCGCTGCGTTGACCGACACGTTGAAAGCTCTGTCCAACGTGGTGGTGAAGGGCAGGGTGGTGGATGCTTCTGGCCAGACATTGACGGGATTCAATGGCAATCTTTATACTTCGTTGTTTGATAAGAAAACGATTGTCAGAACTTTGTCTAATGAGCCTGACGAAAGTCCCACCACGGAGTTCGAAGTACAGAAAAGTATTCTCTTCAAGGGCAATAATACCATTAAAAATGGGCGTTTTGAAATGAAGTTCATGATTCCGAAGGATATTAATTATACTTATGGTAACGGAAAATTCAGTTATTATGCCCGCAGTAACGAGGCGGATGCTGCTGGCTGTTTTGACGCTTTTGTGGTTGGCGGTAATAGCGGTATTTCTTACGATGATAAGGAAGGTCCTCAAATTGAGATGTATCTGAATGATGAAAACTTTGTGAACCAGGGTCTTACTAATTCTGATCCCGTGCTGATTGTCAAGTTGAAAGACGAACTGGGTATCAATACCACCGGAAATGGTGTCGGTCACGATTTGGTGGCTATTTTGGACGGCAATAATGAGGCGAAAATTGTTTTGAATGATCATTTTGAGGCCGTTCAGGATAGTTCCAATCAGGGTCAGGTGCGTTATCAGATGCGGGATTTGTCCACCGGCAAGCATGTGATTAAAATCAGGGCATGGGATATCTTAAATAATGTGTCGGAAAAAGAATTGGAATTCGAGGTGGCCAATGATGCCTCGTTAACGCTGGACCATGTGCTGAATTATCCCAATCCGTTTACTACGCATACCTCTTTCTTTTTTGAGCATAATCATCCGGGAGAAAATCTGGATGTGCTGGTACAGATATTTACCATTAGTGGGAAATTAATCAAGACAATTAGCACAAATATTTTTTCTGAAGGAACCCGAAGCACACCGATTGATTGGGACGGAAGGGATGATTTTGGCGACAAAATCGGCAAGGGGACTTATATTTATCGTTTAAAAGTTCGTACCAGCGACGGAAAAACGGCGGAGAAAATAGAAAAAGTTGTACTTTTGTAAAATATTTTTGTAAGATTATCGTTATCCTACTTTATCTAATATATAAACTGAAAATAATATGAAGAAGATCTTATTGACACTAATTGGTTTAACAGCAATAATATCAATAAGTTATGCGCAATCGTATGACCCCAGTGGACGACAGATGACTCCTTCCCAGAAGATGGAGAAGTATTTCAATCCTATCACCACTGCGGTGCCTTTTTTGATGATAGCACCAGACGCACGTTCCGCTGGTATGGGCGATATTGGAAGTTGCAGTTCCGCCGATGCCAACTCCCAGCATCACAATCCGTCCAAATATGTGTTCAGCAAGAGTAAATTTGGTATTTCTTTTTCTTACAGCCCGTGGCTGACGAGCCTGAGCAAGTCCTTGGGTATTAGTTTGGCTTATCTGAGCACGTATTGGAAAATCACAGATATGGATGCTATTGCTTTCTCTCTGAGATATTTCCATCTAGGTGAAATCGCGTTTACGGATGAGTATGGGGAGGTATATGCTAATCCTACCCCGAATGAGTTCGCTATTGATTTTACTTACGCCCGCAAGTTGACGGATGTGTTCTCCATGGCATTGACCCCTCGGTTTATCTATTCCAATATCACGGCAAGCTATGATATGTATAGCTCAAGTGGTAAACCGGGTTTGGCAGGTGCTGCAGACCTGTCGTTGTGCTATGAGCAGGACTTCAGAACCAAAGGCTTGGAGAACAGCACGGTACGTTTGGGTGTCAACATCTCCAACATGGGAAACAAAATGACGTATTCCTCCAATGCGTCTCCTGAAGCCCGTGACTTTTTGCCAGCCAATTTGAAAATCGGTTTATCTTATACCATGGACTTCGACGGATATAACAGTCTGTCCATTTTGGGTGAGATGAACAAACTCTTGGTGCCCACTCCTCCAAAATGGGCTATCGATACGCTTACCCATGAGAAAGTAATCATTGCGGGAAAGAATAATAGAGTTTCTGCTGCCCAGGGTATCTTCCAGTCATTTTATGATGCCCCGAGTGGCTTCAGAGAGGAATTGTATGAGATTGCCTGGTCTTTTGGTCTGGAATATGCTTACAATAATTTATTATTTGTGCGTACTGGTGGTTTCTTTGAAAGCAAATACAAAGGCAACCGTAAATATTTGACTTTTGGTGCCGGTTTGCATTACAATATTTTCCAAGTTGATGTTTCTTATCTGTTTTCGGTGAGCGATCAGCACCATCCGCTGGAACATACTCTTCGTTTCACTTTGTCGTTTGATTTGAAGTCATTCAAAAAGGACGAGATCAAGAAGCAGGATAAGCCTCAAGGCAGATTAGACAGGTTATAGTCATGAGAGTGGGCTTTGGTTATGATTCACATCGTCTGGCGGAAGGCCGGCGACTGGTTTTGGGAGGGGTGGAGATTCCCTTCGAGAAAGGTTGTGTGGCCCATTCCGATGGTGATGCGTTGATTCATGCGCTCTGCGATGCCCTTTTGGGTGCGGCGGGCTTGTCGGATATCGGTAGCCATTTTCCTGACACCGATAATCAGTATAAAAATATTGACAGCAAGATTCTTTTGGCCAAGGTGGTGGAATTGCTGGAGCTGAAAGGTTTGAGAATCAATAATGTAGATACCACTATCGTGATTGAACGGCCTAAAATGGCTCCCTACCACGATGCGATGATCCAGACCCTTGCAGAAGTGATGCGTATTGCTCCGGAGCGATTGGCCATCAAGGCAAAGACTAACGAGAAACTGGGTTTTGTGGGCAGCGGCGATGGTGTGGTTTGTTTTGCCACCTGCACCCTCGCAGACCCTGACGAACCTATGAGCCGGTTGTAATAGAATTCAAAATTTAAAGTTCAAAATTCAAATTATAACTTTCAACTTTCAGTTTTCAGTTTTCAACTCCATTCATTAGCACATTAACTAATTTGCTAATTAACTAATTAAAACAATATGTCCCCTCAGTTCAAAACCCTCCTCACCCGCACTATTTCCGGGGCCGTCTTTGTGGCTCTGGTGGTGGGCTCATTTTTCCTGCCCGTTTATGTCCAGTTTATTTTATTCACACTTTTTGCGGTTTTGGCTGTTTATGAATATGTGACTATTGTGGAAACCGCGGGAGTAAAGGCGCACAAGTTGTCGAGCGTGTTGATTACGGTGTTGTTGGTTCTGGGGGCTTATTTCGTAGAATCTTTGGAAATCAGCTGGTTGGCGGCGTATATATGCATGAACTTGGTCATGGTCATGGAGCTGTTCCGCAAGGAAGGACAGCCGTTCAACAATATTGTTCATACGCTTATGCCGGTTTTCTGGATTGCCATCCCGTTTGCGCTGGCAGGGGTCACCAATGTCTATTTGGAAAGCAAGGAATCGGTGTTGGCTTTGTTTATTTTGATATGGTGTTCCGACACCTTTGCCTATTGTGGTGGCTCCTTGTTTGGGAAGCATAAAATGTTTGAGAGAATCTCTCCGAAGAAAACCTGGGAGGGTTTTGCCATCGGTGGACTGTTTACTTGCGGTGCCGCCGCTGGTTTGTCTTTTGTGCCCTATTTTTCTGATGCCTTGTTGTATGGAGCAAGCACAAGCACGAATGTGTTGGCATGGGTGGTTTTCGGATTGATTGTTTTTGTGATGGGCACCTTGGGCGATTTGATAGAATCGATGTTCAAACGTGCTTACGGGGTGAAGGATTCTGGCAATATTATGCCGGGACATGGCGGCATGCTTGACCGCTTCGACTCCTTCCTCTTCGCCATGCCTTTTTGTATGATTTATTGGGTGTTGCTGACATTCATCGTCCATTAAGAATATCTCCCCACGGGAAGATTATTTGGCTCTTGAATTCTGAAATTTGAATTCTGAATTCAGCTAATTTTACGCTAACCCACTACGCTTCAACAACGCCTCCACCTTCGGCTCCCTTCCACGGAAATCCACAAACATCCGCATAGCTTCGCGGCTGCCGCCACGGCACAGGATGCAATCATGGAATTTATTGGCCGTTTCCTTGTTGAAGATGCCCGTTTCCTGGAATAGCGAGAAGGCGTCGGCATCCAGTACTTCCGCCCACTTGTAGCCGTAATAGCCGGCGGCGTAGCCTCCGGAGAAAATGTGGGTGAAAGCAGTACTGGTGCAGCAGCCTTTTGGTAGTGGAAAAAAATCGACCACTTTCATGGCTTCTTGCTCAAGGGCTTCCAAATCGGGATTTACATCTGCTTCGTCATGCCAGCACATGTCCAGAAAACCGAAAGACAATTGTCGGCAAGAGAGGTAGCCCGCCTGGAAATTCTCCATTTCTTTGACCTTCTTTATCAACGTTTCAGGGATGGTTTCGCCTGTTTGATAGTGTTGGGCAAAGGATTGCAGAAAATGGATGTCAGAGGCCCAGTTCTCGTTGATTTGTGAGGGCAATTCCACGAAGTCGCGCGGCACGCTCGTGCCTGAAAGGCTGGTATAGGTCACTTCCGAAAGCATTCCGTGAAGGGCATGGCCAAATTCGTGCATAAAGGTGGTCAACTCGTTGAAAGTCAGCAAAGATGGTTTGTCTTCAGAGGGAGGAGTAAAGTTCATCACCAAGGATACCAAGGGAATGATGTTCTTTCCCTCGTCGGTTTTGTGCTGCTCGCGAAAAGAGGTCATCCAGGCTCCGCCTTTTTTATTCTCTCGAGGGAAGAAATCCAAGTATAAAACAGCGATAATCTGGTCTTTCCGATGGACGTAGTAGGTCTTTACATCTTCTTGATAGACAGGGATCTCTTTAGTTTCTACAAAATCCAGATCATAAAGTTGATGCGCTAAACCGAACACACCGTCAATCACTTTATCCAAGGGGAAGTACTCTTTCAGTTCCTCCTCATTGAAATTAAAGAGGCTTCCTTTCTGTTTCTCCGCATAATACGACATGTCCCAGCGCTTGAAATCTCCTTTGAATCCCAATTGTCGGGCGAAGTCCACCATGGTTTGCATCTCTTTTTCGGCGGCTTTTCGGGATGGGGTTTCCAGCGTGTGTAGTAGTTCGTATACATGAGCCTTGTCCTTGGCCATGCGTTCGGTGAGCACGTAGGAGGCGTAATCGCTGAAGCCCAGCAGTTGGGCGATTTGTTTGCGTAGGGAGGCAATCTCATAGACCAGCGCACTGTTGTCATGCTCATCTTGGAAACAGCGTGATGAGTAATGCATGAAGAATTCCTCACGCAACTCGCGGTCATTGGCATATTTCATAATAGCCTGGTAGCTGGGCATGGTTAGGTCGAAGAGCCAGCCATCCAAGCCCTTGGCTTTGGCCTTGGTGGCGGCAATGTCGCGGGCACTTTGTGGCAGTCCCGACAACAACTGCTCGTCAGTGATCTGTTTGGTGAAAGCGTGGGTGGCTGCCAGCACATTGTCGCTGAACTGCAGGGTGAGCTGCGACAGGCGCATGGTCAGTTGGTTGTATTGCTGTTTTTCCTCAGCGTTGAGTTTAGCGCCATGTCGGATAAAATTCCGGTAGCTTTTCTCCGTCAGCATCCGTTCTTCTTCGTTGAGGCATTCCCGATGTTCATAGACTTCGTTAATCCGTTTGAACAGTTTTTCATTCAGTGTGATTTCGTTGTAAAAAGCGGTCAACTCCGGCTGTATTTTCTGGGCCAGTACCTGCAACTCTTCGGAGGTGTTGCAAACCAGCAGGTTGAAGAAGATGTCGGAGATATGGCTCAGTAGTTCACCCGAACGGTCCAGGGCGGCTATCGTGTTGGCGAAGGAGGGTACTTCAGGCTGGTCCGCGATGGCTTGGATTTCTTGTCTTGCCACTTTCAGGGCATGATGAAAAGCAGGTTCATAATGCTCCGTCTTGATCAGGTCGAAGGGCGGGGTTTGGTATGGCGTTTGCCAGAGGGAGATTAAAGGGTTGGTGGACATGGGATTTAATGGGATAATGTGCTGGATGTTGTGCGGTGAGAAGGTTAGAGGGTGAGGAGGTGAGGAGGTGAGAAGATTGATTGGATTACAGGATTACAAGATTACGGGATTATGAGTTTTGGATTATGAGTTTTGGATTATGAGTTTTGGATTATGGATTATGAATTATGAGTTTTGAAATTTGGATTATGAATTTTGGATTATGAATTTTGGATTTTGAATTCTTAATTCTTAATTCTTAATCCTGTAATCCTGTAATCCTTAATCCTAATCACTGATTCCTGACCACTGGCCCCTGACCACTGGCTCCTGGCTCCTGGCCACTGACATCACAGCACCAGCATCAAAATGTACCGTGGGGTAAGCGGGGTGCGGATTTCTTGGTTGTCGCGAATGGTGAGTGGGGTGGGGCAGATGATCTCGTTAAGCTCGTAAAGGTTGCCTTCGTTACGATCCTGTTGCAGGGCAAGAGCCGTTTTCATGTCGGGGACGATATTGTTGGCAAAAGCCACAATGATGAGGTCGGAAGCGATTCCCTTGACCGAAGGATAGAGCGAGTTGCGGGGAGAGAAAACAAAACTGCAGCTGTGGGCGATGAGGGCGTCGCTGAACACAATGGCCGCATCCGCAGGATTGTTCACATCAATCGCATCCACAAAATTGATATTGTTAGCTTTCAACACATTGACAAACTGGGGTTTGGTGTTGAGCAATACAGGATAGTTCTGCACTTGCAGCAATTTTACCAGTCGGCCGACAAACTGCTCTTTGGCACAGGGCACATATTTGCCGCCCAGGGCGCGGAACTTTACCACAAAGTCCCTGACCAAGTCATCACTGGGTTGGATGAAGTCGTCAGATAAATCCAGATTCGGATACTTGTTGACTCCTTTAGTCGAAAGGGCATGCCGGATATCCTTGCGGATGGACTCTTTCGAGGTGGTGAGATTGCTTTCGGTACTTAAAGTTTCCATGATATAGGTATGTTATGCCTGCTGCGGAGCAGTTTCGTTGTCACTGGGTTTGTTGTCATTGGATGCGTTATCGTCAGTGTTGCGATGGTCTGCGTCACTGATGCTTGTGCTGCCATTGTCTTTTGAAATGGCCTTGTCGGTGGTGGTGTCACCGCTAGTTAGTTCTTCCTGATGACCGAAGGGGCGCTTGCCAAAGATCTTCTCCAAATCCTCGGCGAAGATGACCTCGCGATCCAGCAGCAACTGGGCCAGCTGGGCGTGTTTCTCTTTATTGGCCATCAGGATCTCTTTGGCCTTGTTGTAAGATCTTTCGATCAGTTTGTGCACTTCTTCGTCAATCTCCTGTGCGGTTTTTTCGCTATAGGGTTTGGTGAAGGTGTAGTCGGACTGGCCGGTGGAGTCATAATAGCTGATATTGCCTATTTTTTCATTCAGACCGTAATAGGTCACCATGGCGTAGGCCTGTTTTGACACACGTTCGAGGTCGTTGAGGGCACCGGTCGAAACTTCACCAAATACCACTTCCTCGGCGGCGCGGCCTCCCAAAGTGGCGGTCATTTCATCGAACATCTGGCTGAAAGTAGTGATTTGGCGCTCTTCGGGCAGGTACCAGGCGGCACCAAGCGATTTGCCACGGGGCACAATGGTCACTTTCACCAAAGGAGAGGCGTGCTCTAACAGCCAGCTGACAGTGGCGTGACCTGCCTCGTGGTTGGCGATGACTTTCTTCTCTTGCGGAGAGATGATGCTGCCTCGTTTCTCCAAACCTCCCACGATACGGTCGATAGCGGCAAGGAACTCTTCTTTGCCCACACTCTTCTTGCTGTTGCGGGCGGCAATCAGGGCTGCCTCGTTGCACACATTGGCTATGTCGGCACCCGAGAAGCCAGGAGTCTGCTTGGCGAAAAAGTCCAGATCGACGTCGGAGTTGAGTTTCAGCTTGCGCACATGCACCTCGAAAATGCCTTTTCGCTCGTTGAGGTTGGGAAGTTCCACATGAATCTGGCGGTCGAAACGGCCGGCACGCAGCAGGGCGCGGTCTAGCACATCTGCGCGGTTGGTGGCGGCGAGGATGATGACACCCGTGTTGCTGGAGAAACCGTCCATTTCAGTAAGCAACTGGTTAAGAGTGCTCTCTCGCTCGTCGTTGGCCCCGCTCATGACATTTTTGCCTCTGGCGCGGCCAATGGCGTCAATCTCGTCGATGAAGATGATACAGGGAGCTTTCTCCTTGGCGGTACGGAACAGGTCGCGCACGCGTGAAGCACCGACACCGACGAACATTTCCACAAAGTCGGAACCCGACAATGAGAAGAAGGGCACTTTGGCTTCGCCGGCTACGGCCTTGGCCAATAAGGTCTTACCTGTTCCCGGAGGGCCTACCAACAGGGCTCCTTTGGGAATTTTACCACCCAAGACGGTATATTTTTGCGGATTCTTCAGGAAATCCACAATCTCCTCGATTTCGTATTTGGCCCCTTCCAAACCGGCCACATCCTTGAAGGAGACGTTCAGCTGTGAGGTCTCGTCAAACAACTGGGCTCTGGATTTGCCAATGTTGAAGATGCCCATTCCAGCGCCACCGCCGGCTCCGCCTCGCATAGAACGGGTGGAGTAGAATAACAGCACTAAAATCAGTATGGTGGGCAGCATCCAGAAAATGAGTTCAAAGCCCCAGCTTTTGCTATTGTCTTCGGTAGTGGAAATCTCGTATTCTTGTTCCACCTGGCTGCGTGTCAGGGTGCTGTCACTGGCCAGCACATTATTGATGGCGCGCTCTTGTACGGTTTTCAGATTTTCATTAAATACCTGATAATCAGTAGTGACAATAAAAAACTGCGGTCCCGTGAAATTATTCTGTTTCCGCAGGTTCTCATAGTCGCTTTTCGTTTTGATAGCCTCTTCTTTCAGGTAAATATTGACCCGGTCGTTCTTCTTGACATACTCCAGTTTGTCGATATCTTTGGCCACCACCATCTTATTGAAGCGGCTGTTGTCGATTTCGCTGGCTGGTGTTTCAGCAGTGAAGAACCAGTAGGCCAGCAGTGCCGCCGCCACAATCAGATAGACGTATGTCAATGTGAATTTCGGCTTCTTGTTGTTGGCGTTGCTGGGATTCGGCCCTCCGAAAAAGGAGGAGTCGCTGTTTTTTCTTTTATTTTGTGTTTTTTGATTTGCCATGGGTTGTTTTTGGGGTTACATGGTTTTGGGGTTAGAAGGTTAGAAGGTGAGGAGGTTAGGAGATTAATTAGATTACAGGATTACAGGATTAGGAAATTAGTGATTAGAATTCAAAATTCAGAATTCAATTCCCCTTCTTTTAGAAGGGGTGGCCGAAGGCCGGGGTAGTGTTTAATTCATTATCACATTAACTAATTAACTAATTTGCTAATTAATCGCTTGTATCTCCGCATCACTGTATAGATTTTCGAGCTTGTAGTATTCGCGGGCTTCGGGCTGGAAGATATGGACCACCACGTTGAAATAGTCCAGCAGAATCCATTCGCCGTTGCTTGTGCCTTCCACATGTTTGGGCAGGGTGTTGGCATAGCGCTTGGTGGTTTCCTGCACGAAATCGCACAAAGTCTCCACATGCGGTTTGGAGTTGCCGCTGCAAATAATGAAATAGTCGAAAAAGACGTGGTTGATTTTCTTAAGGTCGATGCTCACGATGTCAACGCCTTGTTTTTCTATAAGTGCCTGAATGATAAGTTCTTCAATCTTTCCTTCAAATTCTTTAACTTCTGCTTTTACCTTGATTTTCTTCGCCATATAAATGTTTTGTTTATATCTATAACTAATCTGCAAAGATACAATTTTTTTAATTAGCAAATGTGATAATTAGCAAATTAGTTAATGTGCTAATTAATTGGGGGCAGAAGGTTATACGGTGAGAGGGTGAGAGGGTGAGAAGATGGATTGGATTACGGGATTACAGGATTACAGAATTACGGGATTATGAGTTTTTGAATTATGAATTATGAATTATGAATTATGAATTATGAATCCTGTAATCCTTAATCCTGTAATCCTTAATCCTGTAATCCTTAATCCTTAATCCTAACCCCTAATCACTGACCCCTGGCCCCTGACCCCTAATATGGCCTGTTGATAACTATTCATAACTTTTAACACCCATTCACTTTCATAGACTTTATTTATTTGTACATTTGCAAGATGCGTGTATAATAGGAGTTGTAAATTAATCTATTGATAATCAAATTGTTAAATAAAAATATTATTCACTAAAAACAAATCACAATGAAAAAATTCTACTTTTTGAAAACCATGATGGCGGTCATGCTGACCATGCTGTTGACCGTTGGGAATGTGTTCGCCGACAAGGGCTGGGTGAAGGTGACCCATAACACCACGCTTTCCGTTGGTGATACCATTATTATAGCCGCTGCCGATTTTGACAAGGCTATTGGAACTACACAAAACAACAACAACCGTGCCGCCGTGAATATCACGAAAGTTGGCAATCAAGCCACTTTTACTACCAGTGTTCAGGTGTTTGTATTGCAGCAAAGTAGTGTCAACGGCGCTTTTGTGTTGTTCGATCCGGATGCTACCGGCGGTTATCTGAATGCCCCTGGTGGTGGCAATTATATGCGTACGGCAGCAAATCTGCCCACCAACGGGTCTGGCGATTGGATGATTACGGTTTTTGATAATGACAGTATTACCATTGTCGCTCAAAATTCTTCAATCACACAGGTTTACATGCGATACAATCCCAATAATGGAACTCCGGTGTTTTCTTGCTATACTTCTGGCAGTAGCGTGAAAAATGCTGTTACCATCTATCGTTACGAGGAAGTGCAGGCCGCTACTGTGGCTACCCCTGTCTTCACACCCAGTCCGGGAACATATTATACCGCTCAGCAGGTTGAAATTACATGCGCTACAACAGGTGCTACCATCCTTTATACTACCGACGGCAGTAATCCTGTCACCAATGGTATTGTGTATAGCGATCCTTTGACAATCTCCACCACTACTACTGTGAAAGCGGTGGCTTATTTGGGTACTGACACCAGCTTCGTAAATGAGGCAACTTATACTTTCCCTGTGGAAGTGGCCGATATCGCCGCTTTCAAGGCAGCTAACACAACTACGAACAATACTGTTTACAAAATTGCAGGTGATGTGACCTTTGTCTTTCATAGTGGAGCCTATAATTATGTGAAAGACGCTTCCGCTGGTTTGTTGGTATATGGCACAATCACAAACGAATACGCCGAGGGTGACGTTATTTCCGGAGGACTTTTCGGTACATATTCTTTGTATAATGGTCAAGTGGAAATGTTGCCGACTCACAATCCCGCTGTTTCTACCCAGAACACGGGGACAGTCCAGCCTACAGTGGTGACTATAGCCGATTTGTTAGCCAATTATAATGACTATGACGCTCAGCTGATTACTCTTGAAAATGTGACTTTCCCTGATGGATATACGGAAGGCTATCATTCCTCTGCCACTATTGCCCAAGGGAATAATACCATGACTTTGTACGCTCAATTCACGTTGGATACTAATCTGGCAGAAGGAGCCGTGACCAATGTGACAGGTTTTGCTGCAAAACATAATAGTACTATTCAGATACTTCCTCGTTACAAAGCTGACTTGTCTGCCGCTTCCCAGCAAGACATGCCGTCACTGACGGTTACAGGTCTTACCGATGGCGATGAATTCTCCACCCTCGATACGTTGCATGTGAATTTCGATATTCAGAACTTTACGCTTGGAACTGATGGTTGGTTGAAACTGGAAAGTGAGATGTTCACTGCCATCGGCTTGCAATCACCGATGTTGTTGAATGATCAGATGCTGGTTATGTTCCTGGCTCAGACCTTCTCACCGCTTCCCGCTGGTACTCATACGGTTACTGCTTCTTTGGTGGATATGACCATGCAGCCGTTGACCCCAGCAGTGACTCAAACTGTTACATTCACTGTAACCGCTCCCGTTGCCGCAACTCCTGTGATTAGTCCGGAAACAGGTATGTACACCGACAGCGTTGTGGTCACTATGACCTGCGCTACTCCTGGTGCTCAGATTCGTTATACCATCTTGGGAGAAGAACCAACTGCTTCCTCTACTTTGTATGAAGGGCCGTTTACCTTGAATTCTTCCCGCACTGTCAAAGCAAAAGCTTTTATGAATAATGTTTCATGGGAAGACAGTCCGGTGGCAGAAGCCGCTTATACCATCGTTAGTGGTCCCACATTGACGGTTGATCCCACAAGCCTCGCTTTTGGTCCCAACAACTTGACAAGCACCGTGAATATTTATAGCGCTTCACTGACTGAACCTATCACTATCAGCTGTAACAATAATGATTTCCAGTTGTCAGCAACCTCTTTCCCTGCCAATGTGGGTAATACTTCATTCACCATTACATACGCCGGATTTGGTCCTGCTTTCGGTATGGTGACGGTCAGCAGCGGCACTTTGAGTGCGCAGATTGACCTGGTGGCTACCGCTCAACTGCCAGCACCGGTGATTACACCTGCCAGCGGCACCACTGACACTGTTATTACAGTGGTAATGTCCGACGATGTTCAGGGCGCCGGCATCTCTTATACCCTTGATGGTACTGATCCGGATGAGTATTCTCCAGTTTATCAACAGCCCATTATCTTGAATGTTCCGGGTGAATATGTTGTCAAGGCATACGCTTTTCTTGAAGGTTGGGGTGCCAGCGAGATCACTACTGCCACTTATACAGTGGTGGCTCCTGTCGTTCCGGATATCGACACCGTCATGTATTCCACTGGTTTTGAGGCAGAAGAGGGATTTGTTGTTAACATGAATAATGTAGGTGCTGTTTACAATAATAATTACATTTATTATTCAGGAACAGAAGGACAGCAGTGGGGAACTTATTATGGTACTCCTTCTGGGGATGCTAATATTTCTGGTGAACAGTCTATGCAGATGCGTTGGTACACTTCCAATCCTGACCGTTTAGGCTATACTTTTACTAATTTTGATTTGCGCAATGTAACGTATGTGACTTTCGACGCCAAACAAACCAGTGGCAATAAACTGAAAGTTTCGTATTCTATTGATGGTGGCAATAGTTATGTGGGAGATTCGCTGTATGCGCTTACTACCAATAGACACAATTATCGTTTTAATGTGAGTGAGACAGGAGAATATAATTTTGTGCGCCTCAGATTTGATTTTGTTTTGACAGATGGAACTCCAGTGAACAAAAGTAAGGTGGTTATCGACAGTGTGGTGGTCTTTGGTGTTCCTGGTATTGTGGTTGAACAGGTTGAAACTCCAGTCTTGTCACATACTACTAACACTTACTACGATGCATTCGATGCAACCATCACCTGCGCTACTGCCGATGCCGTTATCCGTTATACGCTTGACGGAACAGAGCCCACTGAAACATCTGCCGTTTATTCAGCTCCTATTAACATCAATAGTACCACAACTTTGAAGGCTAAGGCTTGGAAGGAAGGTATGGAACCCAGCTTTGTGGCAGCAGCTACTTACAGCTTCCCGCCTGTAGTGGACAATATCGCCGATTTCAAGGCTGCTAACACGGAAACCAATAATACCGTATATAAAATCTCTGGAGATGTGACTTTCGTATTCCGTAGTGGCAGATATATGATTGTGGAAGACGCTTCTGCAGCCTTGATGATTTATGACAACAACAACCCTGTCATTACCACTACCTATAATGAGGGTGATGTGATTAGTGGTGGCGTTTTTGGCTCATATTCACTGTATCACGGTATGGCAGAGATGGTGCCTGCTCGTAATACGGCAGAAGCCTCCAGCAATACTGGTACTGTAACGCCTCTCGTGGCCACTATCCCGACTTTGGTGTCCCAATACAGCACTTATGAGTGTCGTCTTGTAACGGTTCAGAATGTGACTTTCCTTGATAACGGAAAATTCGTCAATGGTACCGACACGATGGTATATTTTGACAATTTCAATTCCATTACCAATGCTCCTGAACAAGGTGATATGGGAAATGTCACTGGCTTTGTGGCCATCCGTGATGGTCAAGTGAGACTGTATCCTCGCGATGACAATGACTTCACTATTCAGACAATGGAGCAGGTGGCTACACCGGAGTTTACTCCAGCATCTGGATTATATCCTGTTGATTCTTATAGTGATAATTTCGAGGTCTCTATCAGTTGCGCAACAGAGGGTGCCACTATTTATTATACATTGGATGGTACAGATCCTGATGAGAATTCCTTACAATACACGAATCCTATTGCATGTAACCTGTATGTAGATAATACCATTAAGGCTATCGCTATGAAAGCAGGTATGGTAAACAGCGAGATCGCAATGGGATTCTATCAGTTCATGGTTGTTGGTATTCATGATATTGAACAGCAAGTGAGCATCTATCCCAACCCGACTACCGGCGATGTGACCCTTGATCTGTTTGGTTTGAATGCCAGAACGGTTGAACTGTTCTCCATGAGCGGTCAGCTGTTGAACAGCGTCATTCCTACTGAGAATGTTATGACTTTGTCACTGAACCAGTATGCCGCGGGCGTTTATTTCGTCCGCATCCACAGCGACAATGCCGTAACTACCCAGAAGATTGTGAAGAAGTAATGCTTTTGAAGAGACGCAAGGCTTTGCGTCTCTTCAAATGAAAAAATTCAATTTTGTTATCGGTAGAGACGCGATTAATCGCGTCTCTACTAGTTTATAGTTGGCACATTAAATAGAATTCAAAGTTCAGAATTAAAATTCAATTAGCACAATAACTAATTAACTAATTTGCTAATTATAATTTGCACATTAGCACATTGTCTCATTAGCACATTAATCTGTTTCCTTCGTTGAACAAATAATCAATAATTGATAAATTGGGCACGAAACCGATGCGGTCTTCGAAAATCTGGGTGTAGGGCTTGTGCGGGAATGGATATCCTTCCTCACGACAGCGTTTGGGATGTATGGCGTTCCGCAAGTCCTCAATATCTTCTTTGTGCCCGTAATCGGCGATAAACTCGCTGGTGCGTTGGGGGTGGAAGTCCTTCCCGAAAAGCTTTAGAATGACTTGCATCAACTCCAAGTTATAATCGAAAAGGAATTCATATTTCTTCTCGTAGAAAGGTCTTATATAATCTTGAAAATAAAGAAAATACGGACTTCCGTTATAAGCCGTGTCCAAGGTCTTCCAGTGTAGCCGCTGCCAGGGCGTGGCATAGTCGATGCGGACATCCAGAATGGGCATCTTGGAGGAAACATGCACCACGGGAATGGACAATGCCTGTACCCCATTGGCCGTGGCAATCAACGCCCGGTTACGGTAAGTTTGCTTGACGTAATGCTCACAAACCTCCAGCATCACTGGGGTTTGCATACATTTCAAAATGTATTCAATAGGGGGTAGATAGGCCGTTGAAAGTAGCGTGATCATCGTTCTTTTTTTCGCTTGCAAAAATAGTGTTTAATTAGCAAATTAGCAAATTGGTTAATTAGCAAATAAAAAAAATTGTATCTTATTTTTCTTCGGACGCGATGAATCGCGTCCCTACAATAAAAATTTATTTGTCTGTGTGTATTTCAGGAAATTTATGTAAATTTGCAAAAAATTAGTACTATGGACATAAAGTATTCTGATGAATTGAAATATGCTATTGAGGAGGCGAAGAAACTGGCCGTCAACTACCACTCCCAGTCTGTGGGTGTGGAGCATATCATGGTGGCCTTGTTGAAGTATGACCAGTACTCCGAGATGCAGCAACTGTTTGATATATTTAAGATTAACAAAGTCAGTGTACGTACCAAGCTGGAGGAGATGCTGGAGAACAACGAATATAAAAGCGATATTCCAGTGGAGAATATCAAGCTGAATATTCAGGCGGAAAACACCCTGCGTCGTTCTTTCCTGCTGGCACGTGAATTGCGTAGCGAAATCGTGGAAGCCCAGCATTTTCTGCTGGCGGTGATGCGCGACAACGGCAACGATGCCAACAGTGTGGTGAAAATGTTGTTAAAGCGTGCGGGCATGTCTTACGACTCGCTGGTGTCGGAAATGCGGCATGAGGCGAAACGCGAGGAGGATTCCATGTCGGCGGGTACGGACGAGTATGATGATGACGATGACCGCCGCAGCAGTACCCGCTCCACGAAAGGGGCGAAGGCATCGGCCACCCCGATGCTGGATAGTTTTGGCAAGGACTTGACCAAATATGCCCAGGAGGGTAAACTGGACCCGATTGTGGGCCGTGAGAAGGAGCTGGAGCGTATCGCCCAGATTCTGAGTCGCCGTAAGAAAAATAATCCGGTGCTGATTGGCGAACCGGGTGTGGGTAAGTCGGCCGTGGCCGAGGGTTTGGCCATGCGCATCGTTCAAGGCAAGGTGTCCAGAACTTTGCACGGCAAGCGGGTGGTGAGCCTCGATATGGCTTCGCTCGTGGCGGGCACCAAATACCGTGGACAGTTCGAGGAGCGTATTAAGACTATACTTACCGAACTGGAGAAAAATCCGAATATTATTCTCTTTATCGATGAATTGCACACAATGGTAGGGGCGGGTGGCTCTCCGGGCAGCCTGGATGCCTCCAACATGTTCAAGCCGGCCTTGGCGCGTGGTGAACTGCAATGTATTGGTGCCACTACCCTCGATGAGTATCGCCAGTATATCGAAAAAGATGGCGCGTTGGAACGCCGTTTCCAGAAAATTATGATGGAGCCGACTACGCCCGAAGAGACGGTGATGATTCTGAACAATATCAAAGACAAGTACGAAGACCACCACATGGTGCGTTATTCCGATGAGGCCATTAATGCCTGTGTCAGTCTGACTACCCGTTATATCACCGACCGCTGTCTGCCCGATAAGGCCATTGATGCCTTGGATGAGGTGGGTTCGCGTGTGCATTTGCTCAATATCAAGGTTCCGGAGGATTTGATTCAGCAGGAAAAAGAAATTGAGCAGTATGAACAACTGAAACAAGAGGCTATCAGAGACCAACAGTACAATGCCGCTGCCGGTTACCGTGACAAAATCAAAGAGGCCGAAACCCGTTTGGCGGAGATGAAGAAGGAATGGGAGGAAAAGGAGGATCTGGAACGTCCCGAGGTGACCGAAGAGGACGTGGCTGAGGTGATTGCCATGATGACAGGCGTGCCGGTGAAACGTATCGCCAAGAACGAAGGCGAGCGCCTGATGAAGATGTCTGACGAGCTGCAAGGCAAGGTCATTGGTCAGGATGATGCTATCGTTAAGATTGCCAAGGCGATACGTCGTAATCGTGCGGGCTTGAAAGACCCCAATAAGCCTATCGGTACCTTCATTTTCCTGGGACCGACGGGTGTGGGTAAGACCTATCTGGCCAAGGTGCTGGCAGAATATCTCTTTGATTCACAGGATTCTATCGTTCGTATCGATATGAGCGAATACATGGAGAAACACACGGTTTCGCGACTGATTGGTGCTCCTCCGGGCTATGTGGGCTATGAAGAGGGTGGACAGCTGACCGAGAAAATCCGCCGCAAACCCTATTCGATAGTGTTGTTGGATGAAATTGAAAAGGCACACCACGATATCTATAATGTTTTGTTACAGGTGTTTGACGATGGACAGCTGACTGACGGAATCGGCCGTAAAGTGGATTTCAGAAACACCATCATCATCATGACTTCCAATATCGGCTCGCGCGAGTTGAAGGATTTTGGAACGGGAGTGGGTTTCAGCACTTCCGCCACGGATGCGGCGAAAGACAAGGTGGCGCAGGGTATCTTGGAAAATGCCCTGAAGAGAAATTTCGCTCCCGAGTTTTTGAACCGTATTGACGATATCATCTATTTCAATAGTCTTGAAAAACAGGATATTATCAAAATTATTGATATTGAGTTGGCCAAGGTGTTGGATAGAGTACGAGTGATGGGACTGGAGGCAGAGGTGAGCGAGAAAGCCAAAGAGATATTGGCCGACCAGGGCTGGGATGCCAATTTCGGAGCCCGTCCTCTGAAACGGGCCATCCAGAAGCATGTGGAGGATGTGCTGGCTGAGGAAATCCTGGTTCAGTCCTTCCCTGAGGGTACGAAAGTACTGTTAGATTATGATGATGTGACCGAAGAAATGAAAGTGACAAAGATAAATGAGTGATAAACTGAAATTTTGGTGGAAGAAGGTTAGAGTTCTGATGAGCGAGCTCTTCCATTGGTTCTATCCCTATCACATTTTCGAGGAGGAACCGATGGAATTCCGCTTTGTGAATATTCGTCGCCCCAAAGTTCGATATGATATCAAGAAACATTTTTTATCCTTTTCCATCAAGAGCAAGGATGATGGTTTTAAGTATGCTTTTTTCATTCTGATACTGGCACTGTTGTTTTTGATGCCTTATTTCAGCCGGAATGTGGGTGTTTCCACACGCGAGTGGCAGCAGAACGAGTATTCGGAGGCGGTGTACAAGTACTATCAGACTGGTGATAAGACCTTTACCACCATGCCCCAATATGTTACCAAAGGACAGTCTGCGGATATTTTGTTGGTGTCGGTAGCGCATTCTTTGGGCTTCAAGAATATTTTCCGCTTGAAGCACCGTTTGTCGGCCCTGTTGGGTTGGTTGCTGATTGTGGTTAGCGGTTTGTTTCTGGCGAAAAATGTCAGTTGGCGCAGCGCGTTCTTCTGTTCGTTGCTGATGTTCTGTACGCCACGTTTGTTGGGTTATACCTTCGGCAATTTCAATGATACCCTTTTTGCGTTGGCATTCTTTTTCACCTTGTTCCAAATCTGGCAGTTCTGTTATGATTTCCCTTTGATCCGCTGGATTCGGGTAGTGGGGATTTTCCTGGGCATACTGGTGGCCACCACTACCTCTCTGAGTGGTTTCGCCCTGTGTGAGCTGTTTTTCTTCTTTGTCATCATTTATTATGTGGTGAAAAACCCCATGAAGAAATTTTTTACGGGGCAGTATTGGGTATCGTTGCTGACGCTGATCATGATTGTCGGGGCAACTTCCTTGTTGGTGGTCTTGATGAATCTGATTCTTTCACCAGGTTTCCAGATACAGGATTTGCGAGGCGGTGACAGGTTCATGCAGATGTTTGTGGCTACGTCGCAACAGCTTCCTCAGTTCTTCGAAGGGAAGACCATCAGTATCGAGCAGCCGCCGACCGATTATGTCATGAAATATGTCTTTATTACCACACCTTTTGTGGTGATTTTGGGTTTGCTGCTGTGTGTGGTGTTCTTCAGAACCATACTGAAGGAGTTCTCGCTGTTTACGATTTTCGCACTGACCTTTACCATCTTGTATTTGTTGTGGTCGTTTTCGTCCAAGTATATGGGATCGGACATTGTATGTACGGTGATTTTCATGATGTTGCCCTTGCTGGTGATGATGGCTGCGTTGGGTTATGAGGCGGTGTTACGGAAAGTGGATGACCGCTATACCAATGCGGTGATTGTGGGCTTGGCCATTTTCCTGGCTGCTCTGCCGTTGCGTCATGTCATTTTCAACCGGCCTTTGACTTTGTGCTATTTTAATGAGGTGTCGGGTGGAATTCACAATGCTGCGGAGCGTTATGAATTGGATATTAACAATCAGTCGTCGAAAGTGGCGGAGCAGTGGTTCGCACAGTATATGGCTGGCGTTCAGGATAGTTTGGACCTTGAGAGGGAACAGCAGATGGATTCCCTGTTATTGTATATGGACAGCGTGGCGATGGATGTACTAAGTGTTGATTCACTGCAGTTTGCCATGAAAGCTGACAGTGTGTTAGTATATACCAACGGAAATGAGGCTTTCTGCCAGATGCTGTCAGGGGAAAATCTGCGTTTGTCTGTCATCCGTGACGATGTCCATACGATGGATGAACTGGAAGGGGACTACTATATTTTGTTTGGAAACCGGACAGGTTTATTCAAACAAATAGACAGTGCCTTTTACACGATTGATCTGGAAAGGGTGCCGGTGGTGTCTTTTTTCAGAAAAAATAAAAATCTCGGCAACAAAAATGAGATAATTACGTCTTTAGAAAAAAAGAAAGAATAAAAAAACGATAAAAACCTATAATCATGAAAAGAATCGCATTAGTATTAGTATTGGTGCTTGTAATGGGAATGGCTATGGGACAACAGGTTGTCAATGGCGTGTACCAAGGCTCTCCCAGTAGCTTTATGTATCTGACACCTCAGACGGGTGGCACATCCACCAATTGGAATGACTCGTGGGTGAAGCCAAAGCGATATTCTGATGGTGATGATTTTATTACTCCCTATTCAACTAATCAACCTAATATGGGTTCAAATGCAACAATGGGTGCAGTAACGACTGGTGCTACTAGTTTTTCACATCGTTTCGTGGTTTCTAATAATATGTTGGATGGTCATAGCAATGACCCCTGTTTTAGACAGACTCAAGCTTTAAACTATCAACAAAGGCCTACTATGGCAAGCTCTTGGAATTCAGATCTTTATAATGACTCACGTTACGTGGATACTGTAATTCAGATGGGTGGATCAACGACAAGTAGAGGTAAAAATGCCCAGGAAATACTTTATTCATTTATACCAGATACCAATAACCCAGTATTGTTATTGCAGTTTGCTTTTGTAACAGAGAATGCGTTACATAGTAATTATGCACCACGTAATCCAGGTGTTGAGTTTGCTGTTTTGTCACATAATACACCTAATTATTTACCTTTAGGTAATTATCCTGGAACTAATAAACCATATTCTCAATTCTTTTTTGGAACTCCATTAGGAGAGGGCGCTTCAGGAGATGATCCTCGAAATACCCCATCGACATCGGAACCATATCTTGTACCGAAGGAGGGAAGTGGTTGCTCATGTAACCAACCGAACATGTATACATTCCCTTATGTTATTGTAGCTTTCAATCTTAGTGAACAAGCACGTAATCATCAAGCAGTTGATTTTCGAGTGAGAGAATGGGCATGTAATGCTAGTGTGCATTGGGCATACTGCTATTTTACGGCAAAGATGATACCTGCAAAACTAAAGGTGGAGTATTGTGGTGGAGACACGCTGAAACTGAATATTCCCTGGGGCTTTGATGAAAACGGGGATATTTCATATAAATGGTTTAATGGTACGGATGAAAATCATTGTTCTCGTATTTATCCTGACGATTATGAAGATTCAAGAGTTATAGCAGGGAGTACCAATTATCACCCTCTTCTGATTCCCAATCCTGAAAAACCCTATTACCGTTGTGAGGTAGTCTCTTATACAGGCGTGCCGTTTACCTATGAGGCAACTGTCAAATATTATGATCTGAAACCGCAGTTCTGGGCGGAACCGAGAGCTATAAGCGATAGTGTCCATAAGTGTGGATACAGTGTTTTAGTGCATAACGAAAGTAAAATCGGTATCATGCAGCCGAACGGAAATGGTGGAGTGGACACGGTTTGGGAGAATTTGAGTGTACGTCCAGAGCAGTGTTCTTGGAACTTTGGTGATGATACCTTACAGTATCATGGTTTCGAGCCAGAACATGTATATGCCGATACGGGTACCTATATTATCACGTTGACCATTACCGATAATGAGCGGGTGTGTATCTCAACGGAATATTACGATACGGTCAGAATTGTGAAGGAATTTAAGGAGAAACATTATTCTCGCGATACGGTGGTGACTTGCGAGAGCAAATTGCCCTATTATTACAAGCCGGAATTATTTGGCAGGGAGGATCCTCGTACAATTTGGAATCTCAATAATGCGGAAGAAGACAGCATCCTTGTCAATTATTCTTGGGTTACAAGAGACACCATCAGGTCGTGGAACGGCTGTGATAGTATCGTGAAAGTCAAATTCGATGTGCTGACTCCCGTGGTGCTTATCCAGGAGGCTGCCGGCTCAGATTTTTGTGACAGTGCCCAGACACGGCTGGAGACACGTGTTGATAACGTGTCACGAACTCCTGTTTACGAGTGGACATTTATGGATTCCATCATAGGTACTGGCAGTACTTTGTTGGCCATGAGTGATGGAGTCTATTCTGTAACTATCGAGGATACCACGACAGGCTGTACAGCGGCTACCTCCTATAAGATAAATCCTTGTGTGCCGAATGTATACCTGCCTAATTGTATCACTCCGACTACCAAAGCTGCGGAAGAAGGACCTGTTCAGAACAATTATTTCTATCTGGACGAGTTTGTGCTGAGATTCATCAGTGAGGTGAAGTTTATGGTCTATTCGCGTGATGGTCAGCAAGTATATTATTACGAAGGCAAGAAGAATCCGGATGGAAAGTTTACCCCGCCAACTCCTTTCGGCAATTTGCCGTCGGAAATGGACAACCGTTTGGTGTTGTGGGATGGCTCTGTTCACGGACGCATTGTTGATGGCACTTACACTTACGCCTTGTGGATTGTCAGCGGTGGTAAATCCTACCTCTATAAAGGCCGCTTGATGGTGATGTAGTTAAATTAGCAAATTAGTTAATTAGTAAATGTGCTAATTAATGAAGTTGAAAACTGAAAACTGAAAGTTGAAAATTATAATTTGTATTCTAAATTCTAATCACTAACACCTAATCACTAACTACTAATTTCCTAATCCTTTAATCCCGTAATCCTGTAATCCATTAACCTTCTCACCTTCTTACCTTCTCACCTCCTAACCCTGTAACCCTGTAACCCTCTAACCCTCTAACCCAATGAAACCCACCCCCCTCCTCATCATAATCCCCCTCACTCTCTTGCTCTTTTCCTGTGGGCAGAAGCAAGAAAAAGGGCAGAAAGAACAAGTACAAGCAACTGTCAGCGCTCCCACTTTCAATAGTGATAGCGCTTTTGCCTTTGTGAAGGCACAGACCGATTTCGGTCCACGTGTGCCCAATAGCGAGGCGCATGAGCTGTGCGCTGCGTGGCTGGTGGCCAAGTTGCAAGCATACTGCGATACGGTGTATGTACAGCATTTTACCGCTACCGCTTACGATGGCAAGCAGCTGAAATCGCAGAATGTTATTGGCAGTATTAGTCCGGAAAAGACCGAAAGGGTGTTGCTGGCCTCCCATTGGGATTCGCGACCGATGGCCGACCATGATGCCATCGAGGCCAATCACAGCAAGCCTATTGACGGGGCCGACGATGGTGCCAGTGGGGTAGGAGTGCTGCTCGAATTGGCCCGTCAGCTGCAGAACGACCGGCCTAATGTCGGAGTGGATATCATTTTCTTCGACTCGGAGGATTATGGCACACCGTCAGGCGTGAATCTTCCTGGCGACTGGTGGTGTCTGGGTTCCCAGTATTGGGCGCAAAATCCTCATCTGAAGGGTTATACTGCCAAGTATGGCATTTTGCTCGACATGGTGGGTGCTCCCGATGCCAGGTTCTATCACGAGTATTTCTCCAGTTTTTTTGCCCAGGGTATTGTGTCAAAAATATGGGGAACCGCTTATAAGTTGGGCTATGGCTCCTATTTCATTAACCAACAGGCCAATCCGATTACCGATGACCATTATTATGTGAACAAGCTGGCCCATATCCCCATGATTGACATTATCCATCAGGACAATACTTCGGGTACGGGCTTCCGTTCCGTTTGGCATACCACCCACGACAATATCGATAATATCGATGCCAAAACCCTCGGAGTTGTCGGCACTACGCTGCGGGCGGTCCTTGCTAGTGAATAGGTGCCAGGGGTCAGGTGTCAGGTGATAGGTTACAAGTGACAGTAGGGCTGTTACATCGTAGCAGCCGAATGGTGTAGGGACCTGATTAACTGCGTCCTCAAAAACATGAAACGAAGACTGTAGGGACGCAATTTATTGCGTCCGCAAAAATTAGAAGAAATGAAAGTATACAAATTCGGCGGTGCCTCTGTGAAAAACGCTGACGGGGTCCGCAATCTTGAAAAAATATTGAGAAGCCATAATCCGCAGGAACGCTTGGTGGTTGTGATCTCTGCCATTGGCAAAACCACCAACCTGCTGGAACAGGTGTTAGACGCTTACTATTACGACAAGTTCAAACTTCAGGAACTGACCGCCACTCTGCGAGAGAACCATTATACTATTGTGAGAGAATTGGCATTGGCTGATGATTCATTGGTGATGAACCGTTTGAATGAGATATTCGGCTTGCTGGACAAGGTGTTGTCTGGTCCGCATTCGGGCAATTTCGACTTTGACTACGACCGTATTGTCAGCTTCGGAGAGATATTGTCCACTACGCTGATTTCCAGTTATTTGAATGCGGTTGGAGTTCGTAACGAATGGGCGGATGCGCGCTTGCTGATCCGTACTGACCACAATTATCGGGAAGGCAAGGTCGATTGGGAGACTTCTGCACGATTGATTCAAGAGAAGGTGGGAAAGATTTTACAAGGTGATGAAGCTCATATTGTTATTACCCAGGGTTTTATAGGTGGTACAGAAGAGATGTTGCCTACCACTTTGGGACGAGAAGGGTCTGACTATTCTGCCGCCATTTTCGCCTATGTGTTGGGGGCTGAGAGTGTGACTATTTGGAAAGATGTGCCCGGCTTGCTCAATGCCGACCCCAAGTTCTTCCCCGATGCGGTCAAATTGGAGCACATTCCTTACGAGGAGGCTATAGAGTTGGCTTATTACGGTGCCAGTGTCATTCATCCGAAGACATTAAAACCTTTGCAAAATAAGCAGATACCGCTTTATGTCAAGCCTTTCCTGCATCCTGAGGAGAGTGGTAGCCGGATTGATGCCGGAAAGATGACCGAACACATACCGTGCTATATTTTCAAAACCAATCAGGTGCTGATTTCCATCTATCCCAAGGATTTTTCTTTCATCGCTGTGGAGAATCTGGATGAGATTTTTTCTATTATCTCAAAGAATAAAATCAAAATCAACCTGATGCAAAACTCCGCCTTGAGTTTCTCTATCTGCTGCGATAACAAAGTTCATAAAATTGAAAAACTTATCACTGAATTGTCGGTGAAATACAAGGTGAAATACAATCTGGATATCGAGCTGATCACCATACGCCATTATACGGATGACATTGTGAATAAGGTGATTAAAAATAAGGATGTGCTGGTGGAGCAACGCAGTAGGGCTACGGTTCAGTTGGTGACAATGTAAGCCGTTTGTATGGATTTTTTCTTTATCTTTGCAGACTAATTCTAAGAATTATCCTGCAATGAAAAAATTAAAATTTTTATCTCTGATGATGGTTGTGGCATGCCTGTTGCTGACGGGTATGTCCTATAGTGTTATGGCTAATCCTACCGTATCGGCAGTGGCGAAGGCGGCTCCGAAATCCCCTGTGATTAAGGGAAAGGTGATGAACAACACCTTCTCCAAGGTGACGCTGAAACTGGCGTATGGTAACAATTCCGCCACTTTTGGTGAGGCGGAGATTGACAAGGACGGTAATTTTACCTTGCAATCTACGGTGACAAATAATGACATTTATTTGTTGTCGTTTGCCGAAAAACAGAATTTTTTGCTGGTGCTGTCCCCCGGCGAGGTGGTTGATTTGGTAATTAATGCCGATAATTTGCGGGAGATTCCGTCTGTTTCGGGTTCCAAATCCATGAGTTTCGCAAAAGATGTGACCGATTTGTTGGCAGATAGCCAAAAATTGCTGGATAGTGTCAACCATGCATTACAAACGGACAAGAACCAGCTGTATTTTCATGGTTTCTCGCAGAATTTCAGCCGCTTCTATCAAACTAATGTGGATGTGTATAAACATGTTGACGTGGCCGTCCAGCAGATTGACTCTTTGAAACAGGTTTGTGACCGTTATGCTCCCAACGGCAAGGTGGCACCTAAAACCCTGAACGACTTCAGCTATTATGCCAACAAGTTCATGCATGCTATCACCGAGGATTTCTCCGCTACGGAGATGTTCAATCAAGGGGCCTATACCTTATATGATTTCAAGAACGGCCGTGTCTCTTCCAATCCTGGGTTTTTCCGGGATGTTGACCAGTATTTGGATAAGGTACAGTCGATTCGTCAGATTGCCGATAATAACTACAAGCCTTTTGTGGAACAATTGTCCCGCTTGATTGCTAAACGTGACAGCTTGGTATTCCATGACCTTTTTGAGAAAAAATCGGTCAAAATGGCATGGTGTGGCGAGGTGGCCGCTCTGATGAATGACCAGTATGCCAAAGTGCAGAAAGAAAAACAAACTTTCGAGCAGCGTGTGAACGAAAGCAATCAGGAAGGACGTGCCATTTATACGCAGTCACAGAATATCATCAGTGGTATTGTGCAGCAATACCAGACGATGTATAATCAGGAAAGTGATAAAAACAGTCAGAAACTGAAAAACCTGTTGCTGGCCAACAAGGATGATATTGCAGTGCTGATGTTTTTGGACAATTTCCCAAGAGAAAAACATGCCGCTTTGCACAATGAGGTGGTGATGGCGCTGTATGCAAAATATCCTGAACATCAGCTGGTTAAGGAAAGATATGCCATAGAGACTTCTCCTGCTACGGCCACTTCGGTGGGGGCTATTGCTCCTGATTTGGCGTTTCCGGATCCGGATGGCAATGTCCGCAAATTGTCGGATTTGAGAGGTAAGGTGGTATTGTTGGATTTCTGGGCCTCTTGGTGCCGTCCCTGCCGTGGCGAGAATCCGCATGTGGTGGCGATGTACCAGAAGTATCATGACAAAGGCTTCGAGGTGTTCAGCGTTTCATTGGACCGTGACAAAGAGTCGTGGAAGCGAGCCATTGCCGCCGACGGACTGGTGTGGCCGAACCATGTCAGCGATCTGAAATACTGGTCATCAGAGGCGGCCCGTATCTACGGTGTGTCTTCGATTCCCAGCACTTTCCTGCTTGACCAGGATGGTCGGATCATCGCCAAGAACCTCCGCGGCGAAGCTCTTTCCAAAGCCCTGCAGCAGATTTTTGGCAATTAGTAAACTAGTTAATTAGTTAATGTGCTAATTGTCAATGTGCTAATGTGCTAATTAAGCGAGCGAATATGATAGAAGTTCTTTGATTTTGGAGTGAGGGACTAGAGATATTTGCAGGTTATTCCATTTCGCAGCGGGTTTGTGTCATGCTTCGGTTCGTGATACACCTGCGCTGCGATAGAGGATGTGGTATTGTGCCTACCCCACACTGCGGCCTACGGCCTTATGTGGGGTTAATAAGAGGATGTCCCTTCGGGACATTTCCTTTGTGGTAGCCGAGCCTGCAGTAACGACCTCGGAGAGGTCGCATCTGAGTAACCCTACATAAGCGAAGCGCAATGTGGGGGCTAAAGACCGCTCGGACTATCCCATGTGACTGTCGGATAGCCTAAGCCTGCGGTAACGACCTCGAAGAGGTCGCATCTGAGTAACCCCACATAAGCGAAGCGCAATGTGGGGGCTAAAGACCTCTCGTAACCCTCCTCGCGGCGCAGGGGGATCTTGCGCTGAAACACATAACGAGACCGCTGCGAAACGACTAGTCCTGCAGCACTTCTCCATCTCTTAAATTGAAAATATAACCTAAAAATACCAAAAAAATGAAAGACCTTAAAAATTACATTGAACAAAACAAAGACCGTTTTCTGGAAGAACTTTTCAGCCTGATCAGAATTCCTTCTATCAGCTCGAAAACAGAAAACAAAGCTGATATGGTTCGTTGCGCTGAACGTTGGAAAGAGCTGATTCTGGCAGCTGGCGCTGACAAGGCTGAAGTAATGCCTACTGATGGCAATCCCGTGGTATATGGCGAGAAAATGGTGGATCCCAAGGCTCCTACCGTGCTGGTGTATGGCCATTATGATGTGATGCCTGTTGATCCCGAGGAATTGTGGCACACCAAACCTTTTGAACCCGTTATCAAAGATGGCAAAATCTGGGCTCGTGGTGCTGACGATGACAAAGGTCAATCGTTCATGCATGCCAAGGCTTTCGAATATCTGGTGAAAACCGGTCAGCTGACCTGCAATGTAAAATTCATGCTCGAAGGCGAAGAGGAAATCGGCAGTACCAGTTTGTATGGTTTCTGCGAGAAGAACAAAGAACTGCTGAAATCGGACATCATCTTGGTTTCTGACACCTCGATGATTGCTACAGACACTCCGTCTATCACGGTGGGTCTGCGTGGTCTGACTTATCTGGAAGTGGAAGTGAAGGGCCCGAATGCCGACCTGCACTCTGGTATTTTTGGCGGTGCAGTAGCCAACCCCATCAACATCCTTTGCCAGATGATTGCCTCATTGACAGATGAGAGAAACAGAATCACTATCCCGGGCTTCTACGATGACGTTTTGGTGGTTTCTGACGAAGAGCGTGCTTTGATGGCACAGGCTCCGTTCAATCTGGAAGATTACAAGAAATCTTTGGATATAGAGGAGGTTCATGGCGAAGAGGGGTATACCACCATCGAACGCACTGGTATCCGTCCTACACTTGATGTTTGCGGTATTTGGGGTGGTTATACCGGAGAGGGTTCCAAGACCGTTTTGCCGTCAGAGGCTCATGCCAAGGTGTCGATGCGACTGGTACCAAACCAGAACTCGCAAAAAATCGCCGAATTGTTCCAAAAGCACTTCGAGGCGATGGCTCCCAAGTGTGTGAAAGTGAAGGTCACTCCATGCCATGGTGGCGAGGCATACGTGTCGCCAATTGACATGCCGGCGTACAAAGCTGCCGAAAAAGCTTACGAAACTACCTTCGGAAAACGTCCGATTCCGACTCGAAGCGGTGGTAGTATTCCCATTATCGCCGGTTTCGAGAAGATTTTGGGCGTGAAGTCCATCCTGATGGGCTTTGGTTTGGGTTCAGATGCAATCCATTCACCCAATGAGAATTACAAGCTTGAGCATTTCCTGAAAGGCATTGAAACCATCCCGTATTTCTACCAGTATTTTGGAGAAATGATGAAAAAATAAAAAAAAAACTCTGAGGGTGCAAAACATATTGAAAAAAGTCGTATTTTTGCACCCTCAATTTTGAAGTTCAACTCGTTCTTTGAAGGGATGCCTTGGTGGTGGAATTGGTAGACACGAGGGACTTAAAATCCCTTGCTCATTGCGAGCGTGCGGGTTCAAGTCCCGCCCGAGGTACGAAAAAAATATAAGCGGAAGTAGCTCAGTTGGTAGAGCATAACCTTGCCAAGGTTAGGGTCGCGAGTTCGAGTCTCGTTTTCCGCTCAACCGCAGGGCTGTCACAGTGTGGCAGCCTTACAAAAAAAATCCGCGGAAGTAGCTCAGTTGGTAGAGCATAACCTTGCCAAGGTTAGGGTCGCGAGTTCGAGTCTCGTTTTCCGCTCAAAAATTACGAAACGCCTGGTCTATGGATTGGGCGTTTTTTTGTGCATTTTCTGATACGCCAAGCGTTCGTCGCCGTTAGCCAGAAGGATGATGCCGCAATATTGGAATCCGTGTTTCAGGATGTTGTGTTGCATGATATGATTGTCACGATGTGTGTCGATGCGGATGTTGCACTCCCTCTCAAAACAAAACTCCATGATACTCTGAAAGATACCATGCACCTCCGGAAAACTTGCAATGCGATGGATGACATGATAGGGTAGTGTGTCATCCAGCCATTCACCCTCGTAAATCTTCGAGTAAGTCGGCTCGGGAGAAGGCAAAAATGCGAAATAGGCCACAATCTGTCCGTTGTCCTCTACCACAAAACCGCCATCTTTTTCCATGTCCGACTGCACGACCTCCAAAGAAGGATAGCCGTTGATCCATTGGTTTAGGTTACCGGACTCAACCATTATGGCTTTGCCTGCCGCAAAAACCTCCATAACGCTCTCTGCATCTGCAGGCAATGACACCTTCCTGATAGTACGATGTTTCATTGTTCTTGTCATATCAAACGGCAAATTTACATATAATTTCTGAAACCCTGTTCCATCTCCAGCAGATATTTCTTCCTCTCCAACCCTCCCGCGTAGCCAGTGAGGGAGCCGTTGGCACCAATGACACGATGGCAGGGAATGATGAGGCTGATGGGATTGCGCCCTACGGCACCGCCAACGGCTTGTGCGGACATGTGTTGTTTGGGGAGAAATGCGCCTTTTAACGACGCATCCCGTAGAGACGCACCACGGCACGATGCGCTTCGTAACAATGCATCCTGGGGTGTCACGCCATGTAGAGACGCGATTAATCGCGTCTCTACATGGCGTTGGGCTATCTCCCCGTATGTCACTGTTTTTCCGTAGGGTATGGCAAGAAGCAATCTCCATACCTTTTGTTGGAAAGGCGTACCCTTTGGGGCCAGTGGCGGGGTGAAATCTGGGCATTCCCCTGAAAAATAAAGGTCAAGCCAGTTCCGGGTTCGCTCAAAAACAGGCAAATTGGAATCTTCGGAAGATTCATTTGTAAGTGTGCTGGCAAAATATTTCTGCCCCTCGAACCACAAGCCAATGAGCGATTCCCCATCCGAAGCCATAGTAATGTAGCCAAGCGGTGACAAGTAGCGAGACGTATAATCCATGTTCAAAATTTTGATAGATTGAACAGTGTTGTTATTTGCATTCAGCCGCATTCGTTTCGAAACGAAATCATTATTTCTCGCTACGATCGCGAAGATTGATAAAATGCTCGTAGCAGTGGGCACCCGCAAAGTATTGGCCATTGTCGCAAACGTTCTTGAGGATGCGTGTACGTGCATCGACAGCTTGAGCCGGATCCGAGTCGTAACGGGCACAGAACTGCGGGTAGTCCAGCTGGAGGTCTTGGGCATGAAGCAGGTCTCCGGCGATGAGGCAGAACCCGTCCACCATGTAAACGGTGTGCCCTGGAGTATGGCCTGGCGCAAGCTCAGCGACTACCAAGCCGTCGAAGAGTTTCTCGCCATCGCTGAAAGTCTTGATATGCCCGTTGTAGGCTTCCATCACCTGTTTCCATAATACGTTGTTTGCTGCCATCGTACCACCGTCGCCCCATGCGTCATATTCCTCTTGCGAGAGGTATATAGTGGCATTGGGAAATGCCGCTTGACCATCAAGCAACAACCCTCCAATATGGTCGAAATGCAGGTGCGTGAGACATACGGCCGTGACCTCAGCAGGTTCAACCTCAGCATTTTTCATATTCTCCAGCAGACGGCCACCCTTGTCAGCCCCTATTCCGGCATCAAAGAGTATCGTATGTGGCGAATCAATGACCAGATATGCGTTGATGGCCGAACGGGAAGCTTCCGTGGGCATCAGGACCGCAAGCAGACTGTCATTGTAGGAGCCAAGGAAAAGCTCTTTGGACATTTCGTTTTCCACGTCCACCAGCCCGAAAATCATGGGCTTGCCGTCCTTAAAAAGCAGCGAAACACCCTCCTTTGTACTTATGGTGAAGGTGGGCTCCTGTGGATTATCAGTGTTTTGGGTATTGCCATTGCGGCAAGAAACAGTCAGCAACATTGCTGCAACTAATAAAAAAATTGTGTTTTTCATATTTTTGGTTTAATATTTTTGATTATTTCTTCTTTTATCTCACCTTATCATTCAACTGCAATCTTCACAATTTTATAATATTTCTTCCGTATCAACACCAAGCGTACCAGCCAGATTACAAAAAACGCATCAGATAGGATTTTGTAAAGTGGTGGCATCTGCACGAACCACGACACCACCCAGAGCACAAGGTCGATGTCGAAAAGGATGTTCCACAGTCGTTCACGGTCGTGGAACTCACAGACCACCTCGCCAGTCGGGGAAACTTCCACCTGTTCTGTCGATGATAGCGACATATCGATACTCTTGCCTTTTTTTCCAATCGGGATACGCCCCCCGAACTGCACCCTCAGAGCGTAGCTGCCCAGCGGCACCTCGCCCCGCAGTTGGTCGTCCTTTAGCATACCCACAAAGTAGCCGTTCAGGAAGACCGCATGCGGCAGTCTCGGCTCGAACCAATGTCGTTTGTGTCGGATGGTGAGGGTGGGCATAATTGGTTATTCAATTTACTAACAACTCAACGCAATTTACACTGTCAGCCCCATAGGGGCTGTCGTCACATTTTTAGAGTTTGCTGATGTTCTCCCAATACTCGTTGAAAAGGCGGCGGAGTTGGGGTTCGTCGTCGATGATTTGGCGCAAGAGTTCCAAGCGTCTGGCATTGGGTGAGTTGGTGAACCAGAGTTTGAGATAGCCGTTGCGGCCGTATTTTTCATGGAGATGCTGCACCGTCCGCTCATAGTGCCCCGCCCTGTCCAATTCGGGATAGTGTTCCAAGCCAAATTGCACGGTACGGCGGACAATCGTCTCGGGGTCGATAAAACGGTCGGCTTCGGCCACAATGCGCCCATACAATGTGCGTGGGGCATGGTCCGCCGAGGCGCGGTGGTCTTCCGCTGCACAAGCCATCGTCTCAATCTGTTCAGGCGAGAACCACCGCAACAAGTTCTGGTCGGCACGGATAATACTTCCGGAGACCAGATGATGCCGCTCACGACCTTCACACAAGCCTGTATCATGGTAGGCAGCAATGACATACGCCATCTCCACGTCCGCTCCCGTTTGCTCAGCTAATTCCAAACTCTGACGGATAACCATCTCCGCATGGTCACACCGATGCGCCGCGTCAAAATTATCGTATCGCGGCAGAATCTCGCGTTCAATATAGACTTGTATATCTTGACGGATAGTCTTCATTCTATGATCATTCTGGTTAAATCCATCTTCACAATTTATTTCCCACAATCCGCTGCATCACAATAGCGCAGGAAGCATCACCGGTGATTGACATGACAGTTCGGCCCATGTCGATGATACGGTCAATGCCAGCGGCCACAGCCACGCATTCTACGGGAATACCTGCCGATGCGAAGACCATTGCCATCAGAGCCAAACTGCCACCAGGAATGCCTGGAGTGCCGATAGAGGCAACGGTAGAAGCGAAGGCAATGGCCAAATATTGGCTCATAGTAAGGTCAATACCACAACATGCCGCCATAAACACCGAGGCCACACCCAGATAAATGGCAACTCCGTCCATGTTGATGGTCGCGCCCAACGACAACACAAAACGTCCAATATCTTTGTTAACGCCCATCTTCTCAGTACATTGCATCGTATAGGGTAGCGTCGCCACAGACGAATCGCTGGAGAAAGCGAAAAGCATGGCCGGCTGCATCTCCTTGAAGAACTTCAACGGGGAGATTCTACCCAAGAGTCCCACCGCCGAGGTATAAACAACTCCTGCATGTACGATAAAGCAGAAATAGGCTAAAACCAACAGGGCTGCGTAGGAACCCAATACCGACGGGCCATTTTCAACTACCACGGGGGTCAGCATACAAAACACACCAATGGGTGCCAATGCCATGATGTACTCTAAGATTTTGCCCACCACATCGTTAAAGCTAAGCGTCACTTTCCGGGCCATCTCACCTTTCTCGCCAACATGCACCATGGCAATGCCGAAAAACAGGGCAATCACGATGATTTGCATCATCGCCATGGAACTTACAGGTTCGAGAATGTTGTTAGGGAACATGTTCACCAACTGGTCCATCACCGACAAATGTGGTGTTTCAATGGTCTCTGCTGTCGCTTCCGTGCTAACATGGATGAGCGGCAATATGCCTTTCAACAAGCTAGGTACAACGAGGCCCAGTGCCACCGCGAAAAGGGTTGTCGTTATAAAATACAGCAAAGCGCGAAGTCCCAATTTGCCTACCTTCGATACATCGTTCATCGACAGGATACCTGCCATGATGGAGAAAAGCACCAACGGCACCACAATGAACTTCAGTAAGTTCAAAAAGATGATGCCGAAAGGCTTGATGTAGGTGTTGACAAAATCTGCATGGTTGCTCAGGAGCATACCGGCAATCACCGCCAATACCAAAGCAATGCCAATTTGGGCAGTTAGGGATATTTTTTTAAGTCTCATAAACTCGCTGTAATAATTTCGGCGATATCTTGCTCTGTAAGCGGTGCGTATGCTTGGTCAAGGCCTTCGTTTACGGCGATATGGTGCGCCATCTCGCCGACACGGCTCTCGTCAATGCCCACCTCGCGAAGATGCATTGGAATACCGATTGATTCGAAGAACTTGTAAGTTTCTTCAATAGCCTTGTCGGCAATCTTCCATTGGTCAAGCGACGCATCAATGCCAAACACATTGATGCCGTATTTCACAAAGCGCGGAAGCGTGTGCTCATTCAGAATATGTTTCATCCAGCGAGGCGTGATGATAGCCAAGCCCCAACCGTGGGTGATGTCGTAATAGGCGCTCAAGGCATGCTCAATACCATGGCAAGGCCAACCTGAAGGGCTGTTACCAAGAGCCAAGATACCGTTGCAGCCGTATGTGCAAGCCAGCATCATCTCGGCACGGGCGGTGTAGTCCTCTGGATTTTCGAGACACTTGCGGCCGTTCACCATCAGACTGCGCAGCATTGATTCGCAGAAGCCGTCGTTCAGCAAGGTGGTGTCCTCGGTAAAGTACTGCTCCATCACATGGTTCATCGCATCGGCGATACCTGCGGCAGTTTGTTTCTTGTTGACAGTGAAAGTGTACGTGGGGTCGAGGAAAGAGCAGACGGGATAAAGCAATCTATCGCCGTAACCGATTTTGTCATTGGTTTCAGTGCGTGAAATAACACCGAAAGTGTCGTATTCGCTGCCCGTAGCCGCCAAGGTGATAATATCCACAATGGGCAGTGCGGCTTGTGCTTTCACTTTATAGGAAATAAGGTCCCACGGATCGCCGTCGTAGCAAGCCCCCGCGGCTATGGCTTTCGAGCAGTCCAAAACGCTGCCACCGCCTACCGCCAGAATCACATCCACTTTGTGTTCCTTGCAC
>Ga0265300_10000510_pt1 | contig 40823 bp, 44 predicted proteins | sample AusTroGonzalo_MG_FD_193482 | JGI IMG/M metagenome (GOLD analysis project Ga0265300, IMG submission 193482) | Bovine rumen microbial communities from tropical cattle in Woodstock, Queensland, Australia - Gonzalo_03 | ecosystem: Host-associated > Mammals > Digestive system > Stomach > Rumen ... | reverse complement strand
AAATTACGACAACGGGGACCAGTGTACCCACCGTTATTCCAATTACCACCGGCAATCACAAAGTGAACGTAACTCATAGCCTTAAACTTTAAAACTCGACATGACAACTCAGCCCGCGACCGCCAGCGTACGCGTTCGAGTAAGACGAGGCATAGTTGAAAGAACGACAACGGGGACCAGCGGACCCACCGTAATGCCAAGGACCACCGGCAAGCACAACGTATGCCGAGCCGTACTGTTGTCCTTTTGCTCCGGAGCCGTCAGGACTCGACCAACCTGAGCCGCCTCCACCGATTAAGCCCTTAGTAAATTGCCATTGGAGACCGCAACCCTCCTCAATAAAGTATTTTGAAATCATACGTTTACCGGCTGTATCCGAGCGTCCTCCTGTTGTATCCGGAGACGGTTGAGCGGCACCGGCTACGGCGGTTTTATAGTTTGACATATCCATACAGATAGAAAACTCATCTTGTCCTATCATCTCGTCTCCTACGGTAAACAAGTCCTCTACAAAATCATGATAAGTTCTTGTATGACTTCTTGTAGCACCATATACGGAGCCTGTTGTTGCACCGTTACCGGAAACATTATAGATATAACACCATTTACGTAATGTATCTATATATGCCTTACCGGCGTTTCCACTTGCGGCCTTAAAGTTATAGGCCCAAACAGAGTTAGGGATAATGTCCCCCGCGTCATAACCGGCCGCCGGATGACTCGTTTGAGGAGCATTGGCCGCCGTTACGGCTACACATAATGTATGAAAACCGCCTAATTTACGAGAATTATACTCATCATATCCGGACGGATAAGTAGAGTTTAATGATACAACCCATTTAAACTCCTCATTAACATCATCCCAACATAGATAGATATAATAATCTTTACCGGCCGTTAATGCTGAGCCTGTATCTAATGCACTTACTACATCAAGAGTAACATTATTCTTTTGTATATAATACTTTTTGGTTGAGTCCTGTAACTCTAACAAAGCAAATACCGGGCCTTTAATTATAACCTTTTGATGTTCTGCTCCGGCATTTGTAATAAACGGAGTATTATAAGCCTCAAAAGATTTTAACGGGATATTTACTAATTCTCCCCCGTCATTTGTCGCCCATGATGTTAAGTTTTCAGCCTCCGGAAAACTATCAATAAAATTAGACACATCCGTAAATAGAGCCACCGCGTCATTAGCGGCCTCCTCAGCCCTATCGGCGTCATCTGAGGCGTCCTCTGCCGCTTGAGTGGCCTCATCCGCTTTATCTTTTGCCGTTTGTACTGCCTCCTCAAGTTCGTTAATCTTTTCAGCCGCCTCTTTTACAGTTTCTATTGTGTCGTTAATATCACTCTCAAAAGTTTCAATTTCATCCTCAATATCATCCTTATAGTCGGCTAAATCCCCGTCAATCGCGTCTTTATAATCTTGCATATCTTGATTAACGCTATCTTTAAAATCTTGTATTTCTTGTTTTACGTCATAGTTTTCGAGGCCGTCTCCGTCCTCATTCCATGCTAAAACATTATTTGCTACCGGTACCGGTAAATCTGTACTGATGTCTCCATATACAGGCTCGCCCTCCTCCATACTCATATCAGCAAATTCCGGAATAGCGATACATCTGCCTATTGCCTCTTGCAACTGTTGAGAAATCATACAAGCCCTATCAAGAGCATTTTCGAGGGTTTTCTCTACATACTCCGTATCAACCGGAATATTAGCCGGCTGAGTAATATCTATTACCCTGTATATTCCGGCTTGTTGTTCAACCGTAGGAGCCGTAGTAAATGTTACAGTACCGCCCTCTCCAACTTTGTTAATCGTTACGGAATAATCCGTATTAAGTGTTAAGGGATCCCCCATTTCTCCCGTCTCTTTTACAATTTTATAAACCTTTAAATCGGTTTCTTTAAAAATTTTAAAAGAGAAATCAAAAGCAACGGTAGAGCCGTCCCCGTCTTGTAATGTTTTGTTTGTGTTACTCGTTACCGACATATTGACCTCCTTTATTCGTCATCCTCGTCATAGTTATCCTCATCATCATCTTTAGCCTTACTGCCTCCTTTTTTCTCAATTACATAAGGAGACCAACCGGCAAATAGTTTTATTAAATTACCGTACTCGCCTTTTTCTGCATACTTAGGCCCTTTATCGCTAAAGTCGATAACAGGCTTTAAGTTGATACCGGATAACGGCGCTACTTCTTTTGTCAATGTTAAAATACATTCCCAAACATCCTCAGCCTCAATTTCCTCCGGCTTAATCTTCTTAAATGCTTTTTCTATACTTTGAAATGGTTTCATAAGAGCCGTATCAAAGTTTCCAAAATTATCAACCTTTTTACCGTTTACTCTCATAGCGGCCCAAAATGCCGTACTCAATAAATCCCCTACAATCGGATAAACATTAAACGGGCCTAAAACTGTTGCTCTTAATTGATCGTCATCATCCCATGCCATACCGTTTGTAATGAACTGTACGAGGTTAGGGAGTATGATGTGCATAATAGCAATAGTCTTAGCGGCTTGCGCTATGTCCTCTTTTCTACCGCTTACGATAGCGTCTCTTATCGCATGTAATTCAGCCCTCGCCTGTTTCATCTGATCGGATGTAAACATAACCAAAGCCTTTTGAAATACGTTATTACTTCTCTGCCATGCTGATAATTGATCTACATGTCCGGATTGTTGATATTTGTCAGCGGCTCTCTCAAAGGCCTCCATAGCCATTTTCTCACTACCGGTATTTTTTAAGGTACTTTGGTAAACCGTCCAACCGCCCATTATAATACTCCATTTATCCCCAAATTGAGTAAACCAAAACATCCATTGTCTCAATCCATGCATTTTGGTAAACAAGTGGAATTGATTAGAGCGCATTAAGTCTCTCATCTCCATACTCAAAGCGTCAGCCCTATCCTTTAGAAAATCCGATTTAGATAATGTCTCAACCGCCCTTTGAGGATTTTTAAAGAAATCAGCAAGTCCCATAGCAAAATCTTTAGCGGAAATATCATTAGCGAAAACTCCGATAGCCGTCATCTGCTTTAACGCTATCTGAGCCTTAATACCTAATAAACCTCCCTGTAAATATGTTCTATATTTATTAAGGCCTCTTAATTCCGCTCTTGCCGTCTCTATGCCGTCTCTCTTTATATCGTTTATAAATTGATCTACGACTCCTAAAATACTGTCTCCGTATTTATTTATAATTTTGTCCCTAATTTCTTTATTCTTAAATATCGTATCCATGTCAGTAACGAGGCTATCCATAGCGATAAAATGCTCATTTTGGGATATATGATCCGCTAAACATATCATATCGTTTTGTGGAGCAATAGCCGTCTTAACATTGGTACGGGCTTTATATGATGACGGTTGCATACTTAACCGGAATAATACCTCATTCCTCCAATCATAACCGTCCTGTATTTCTTTTGAGGACCTTTTGATAGGAGAATAAAACTCATTAGCCGGCATATCCATACCGTATTTTTCTCTATAAAATTCATTAGTATATTTTCCGTACTCTTTATAAAATTGTAACTGCCAATCAGCAAAAGCCTTATCCTCCGGAGTTAAAAACTCATTGATTAGACTTTGAGTTGATTTTTGAGTAGCCGATACATCCTCATCAAAAGTATATTTATTACCCTCAACAAAAGACTCTCTAAGTGTAGGATCTTTCATTTCCATGTAAAGTTTACGAGCCTCAGCCCTACTCATCTGTAATGTTACGGTTTCGCCGTCTTGATTTACGTATTCTCCGACATCAACTATAACCCCGTCCTCATTACATTTTTTCAAAAACTGTCTATCGTTTTTAAGTCCGTAAATATTTTTAAATGACTCATTAACTTTTTTAGTAGCCGTCATAATGCCATGTATCTTTTTCATTTTAGCCGGGAATATATCTAACATCTTTTGTAATTTATGGGCTTTATCATCTAAAGACAAAGTGTGCATTAAGCCCTCCCACCCGTCAAAGGTATGGCCCAATGTTCTCAAAAATTGAGAGAATACTTTTTTAAATCCCGGAGCCTTACGATCGACTACAATCTCTCCGGCGTCTCCCTCGATAGATTTTATAGCCTCGGATACAATTTGCTCTTTATGTTCTCTCTTAGCCTCTGCTTTTAATTCAGCCGCTACTTTACCGTCCACGATTAACATTTTAAGCATACGGGCCAACGGTAATAAATCCTTAGCCGATTTTTCATTTAAGCCGCTAAAATTATACAAAGCCCTAATTTTAGATATTTCATCCTCTGTTAAATCTCTATCCTTAGCCTCGTCAAAAATTTTCTCAATTTCAGCATAAGCCTCCTCAGTTGTTAATCCTGTTGCCTCTTTGATATTATCCAAAACTTTTTGTATATCCGCCGTAAATTTACCTACCGGAGTCTTACCTCCCTTTTTAGGTTTAGCCTGTTTCAAAAGTTTATCAATATATTTCAATGCGCCTTTTTTGTTAGCCCTCTCCTCTAACTCTCCGATTTTTTGTATAAGGCCCGGTAAAGCCTTTTGTAATTTTTCTTGAGAGTTAATATCCCTCAACGTAGTTAAAAATTTCGCCTTATCACTATTAGGCATATCAGAATTTTTAATAAGTGAAAGAGCCGTATTTTGTACGTCTCTAATTTCCCTACGAGTTAATCTCGCTCCTGTTTTTAAAGCATTAGCGATAGCCCTCATAGTTCTTTTCAAAGCCCCTAAGCGTTGGTTTTTATATTGTTTAACAGACATATCAATTTGTCCGTTTTCATCAATAACACCCTCACTTAATCCGGCTCTCTCCTCATCTAAGGCCGCTCTCTTTTCAGACAGAGTATCAGCCTCTTTAATAGCATTTTCCACGTCCTCATTTAAGGCCAAACGCTGAGACTCTAAATCTTTTATATTATTTTGTAGAGCCTTAATCGTTTTCTTATTTTTAGCAATAGTGGTTTTGATCTCGGCCTTATCTGTATCTATCTCGGTGGTTTTCAACGCCTCGTCTAATTCCGCGTTCTCTTTTTCTAACTCGTTTATTTTCTCTTGTAATTTATCTTGTTTTTCCTCTATCTTAGTTCTTTTTTCTCTTGCCTTATCCTCTTTAACTTGAGCCTTTTCAATATCGTTATCGAGATCTCTAATTTCTTTTGTTAATTCTTTTTCTCTTGCCTTACTTGATTTTTCCTCTATATCGGTTTTTTCTTTTTCCTCAAATTCAGCAATAGCAATATCCGCTAACTCTTGCTTTTCCTCAGTAGTTAGCGTTTCTTTATTTTTAATCTTTTGTTGTAACTCCTCTTTCCGGGCCTGTCTGTTAGTAGTTTGATTTTCTTGTTCAGACATTTTAGCACTCGTATTTACCATTTCCTCTTTAATAAGGTTTTGGTAATCTTGCTCATATTTAATTTCGTCTTTTAATTCTGATAATCTGCTTTGCTCATCCGGAGATAAATTTTTCTTTTTGCTCAGAGAGTTATATTCGCTTTGCATGGACTCTAAATGTTCATTACTTAAATCTAATTCAGACTCTAACTCGGACATTGTATTTTGCCCCTCAGCGACCGTATCAAAAGAGATACCTCCCTGTAATACTAAATCTCCTGTGGTAATTGCCTTACCCTCTGATAAGTCTTGTATGTTTTGCTCAATTTCCGCTTTAGTACCTATCTCTCCTCCGGAGCCTTTAACACTTCCGACATTAGCATTATAAACATCAAACGGAGTAGATACTAAACCCATAAGAGCCATAGCGGCCGCCGTCTGAGGCCCTGTTTTAGTTATGATGTTTTTCCAATCCTCAGCCGTAGGCTTAGCACTTTCAACACTATCGGCTTGAGCCGCTAATAAAGTCATTGTATTAGATACGACATCCTGTAACATTTCTGTACTAACTTCCGTACCCATTCTTTTAAAATATTCTTTTGTAACTTTTGTAATAGCACTACTCAACATCTTTTTAGCCGTAGGACTATTTTTAACGCCGTCCCATAACATTTTAGCGGCCGCTTTTTTAGCGGCACCCTTTATAGGAGCCGTCATTACACCAAAACTACATACCTCTAAAAGCCCGTTAAGAATACCACCGGATATACCGGCTACCTTAGCGGTTTTATCATCAATACCTTTTTCTCTTAAATCCATGTATAAATTCATACCCTCAACATCAATAGAGGTATGAAAAGTACCTAAGAGCATACCATTACTGATACCCTCAACAACACCGACTACGGTACCTCCAATACGTCCGGCTCCGGCTCCAACGGCGGTACCTCCGCCCGGCTCGACAACCGTACCGGCTCCGGCTCCGGCTATTTGTCCCTGTAACCCTCTTATCCCTACTGATACGGGTACAGTTGCGAGAGAATATGCCGCACCTTTTTTAAGTCCCTCTCCATAAAAAGGTAACATCTGAGCGGCCTCCCCAAACATAGTCTTAAAAGGATTAGCCCTAAATTTAGCAAAAGAAAATTCCGGGGCCTCTGTAATTCCGTATTTGTCTAAAATTTCAGAGTGCCGGCCTTGAGTTAATGCTTTGGCGTCCTCGATAGACATTTTACCGGACCATACTTGCTTTGCTAAGTCGGCCCGATATTGAGTCATATTACCCATATCAAATTTTATTTTAGCCTCATCCCAAACGCCTAAGTTTTTTGTTTTAGCCGCCTCCTCATCATAAGGCTCTAAGTTATTCCAATCAATATCATTGTTAGAGTTTTGACCGTAACCGTTTTCATCAATAGGTACAAGATTATTATAGTCAATAACCTCATCTTGGTATTGAGAGTCATCCGGAGGTAAATCTTGAGACTCCGGTAAAACATTAGGGACAGGAGGTAAAGCCTCCATATCCATACTATCATTTATTGCATTTAAACTATTTGCGTCAATCGGATCTAAACCGTTAAAGTCTATATCCGGATTATATTCATTATCCATTATTTTACAACCTCTCTACGTCCGTCCGGATATATTCTATAAACACGTCCGCTACTTTTGTCTTTAAATAATTGTCCGTTTTTAGGAATATTCTGTAAATGTGGATTAGTTCTCTGAGTCTGTCTCGTAGTAACCCCTTTTACAATACTTTGCATTTGAGCCTCTGTCAGAGGTTTACCCGTTTGAGCCTCTGCCCTCTCGGCCCGTTTTACAAATTCTCCTGTCATATTGTTAATAGCGTCAAGACGTTTAGCGTCATCCCCTTTATAATTTGTTTGAGCAAATTTATAAATTTGAGTGTATCCTTTGGAGTAATTATCGTCTCCTTTTAATGTACCCTGTGGGCGACCGAATACGTCTGTACGCATATCCTTAACTCTTTTAACTCGGCTCTTATTGAGTTTAATCATGTAGTTATCGTATTGCTCTCCGGTAAAATACTCTCTATTTTCCTCAACCAAATTTTGAAATTTAAGTATGTCCTCTAATTCAGCATTAGGGCTAATCTTTCCGCTCTTACCGGATATTCTCGCCCATTCCTTAGTAACCTTATCATGAGCGATTTGTTGATTTTGTTTAAAGTTTTCTTTTTTACTAATCTTATCTGATGACATAGATTTAGATAAAATAACATTGTAATCTGAGGCTTTACCTCCTAATTGAGCAATACGCCTTTTATCTTGCATATACATACTCGGAGTATATTTACCCTCAGCCGCTAATAATGTTGCATTTTCTTTTATGTTATAAATCTCAAAATACGCGTCTCTTTTAGCCGCTGAGTTTTGAGCCGTTACCATTGTCTTAGCCATTTTCTTTAAACTTAATTTTTTCTCCGGGCTTATAATAGAGTCTAAGGCTCCGGAGTCTAAAACGGCATTAACTTGATTAGGAGTCTTACGATCTAACAATCCCATAATATAAGACTCGGCTATATTCTCTTTAGCCTTTTGTATTTCTTTAACCCCTTTATTACCATAAGCCATTTTTATAGAGTCGCTTAACGGATTACCGTTAGCGTCAATATAATTATCAAAGTTTAAACATTCAGCAAGAGTCTCTAAACTTCCGCTTTTACTTGCACGAGTCATAAGACCGTTAATCATACTATCTATTTTGCCCTGTGCATTTGCGGTATCCTGTCCGACTTGCCATGTATGTAATTCGCTTAATTTTCCTCTAAAACTATTTGTGATAATTCCGGCCATTTTTTCTTTAACGGCAATATCGGTAGTGTTATCAAGTTCAGCCATTCTCGTAGCAATTAACTCTCTACCTCTTGTCTCAACATTTTTTACGGCCAACTGAGGATTATTTATGTTGTTTGCTTTTTCTTCCTCAATAATGTCATACATTTCATTTTCAATAGCGATAGATCTATCATAAGCCGTCAGAGTGTCATTAACATTCTTAATTTTAGCATTGATAGCGTCCACTTCTTTTTGCTTTTCAGCCGCTAATTTAAAAGTGGTATCCGCTATTTTATCTACATTACCTTTTAAATGCCCTGTTAATTGAGCGGCTGAGTTATCAACCACTACGGGCATTATTGATGAGGCTAATTTATCTTGTGTATATCGTGGTACCTTTGCCATATCTCCTCCTATGAAATTCCCGAACTCAACGGAGCATATACATTAGTCTTAACCCCTCCAAAAAGTGTGGCCGTACTTGATGTACCAACTGATGAACCGCTTGCCGTTGTACCCCAACTTACATTAGCGGCTTTTGTTGTACCGCCCCCCATTTTAAGTCCGGCCGCTTTTGCGCTCATAGCGGTTGTTGCTACCGTAGTTAAGGCGTCAGTAAATCCACCTAACAAAGCATTACGCCCGTTATTGAATTGTTGTTTACCTAATGATTGATAGTAACTTACTTGAGCGTTGCCCTGTAAACGTAACATATCAATTTCCTGTTGCCCTAAAACTGCCGTCTCATGCAAAATTTCTAATGGGGTACCTCTGCCGGTATCCATTCCGTTTTTAGCCATAGCCATTACTTGCTGAGCGGCCACTTTATCTATTTCACGTCTCTTTTGTTGTATCGCTAAATCGTTTTCATTTCTCGCTATTTGAGCCTGTCTCATATAAGCAATACCGGCCTCAGTATTAGCGGAGTGTTGTTGTATTCCCTGTACGATTGACATACCGGCTGATACGGCGGTTAGCGCTACTAATGCTCCTGTACTCATTCTTTTACCCTCGCCCATATATTCATATCGTTACCTAAGTTATCGTATTTTCTAAGAGTTCCCTCTTTTTCAAATTTCAAGAATTTTAGCCAACGATTATGTAACTCATCATCTGTGGCCCTAATTTGTATCCTATGATAACCGTTTAATATTCCGGAGTTCATAGCCTTTAAGATAGTACGAGAAAATTGGAATACGTACTCATGTAAATATTTTGACGGTAGTACCCATAATTCACATACTCCGGGCCATAAATCTTGGACTCCCATGATAGCAATTACTCTACCCTCGCAAATTATAGTACCGGCTTTTTTGCTCATTTCAAAAACTTTCAAAGCCGTTTGAACATTAGCGAGCGTAAAAGTTGTATTCAACTCATAGTCTCTAACGTCCATTACTTCTACATGTTCTGCTTTAAAAGGTATTACAATCGCTTTACTCATCAATAGTCTCCATAAAAATATCTATTGCCTGTATCGTACATGGTAGAGGTACATCCTGTACGACATAACAAAATTTTCTGTACTCTGTATTATCTCTTACATCCTCTCTCATATTTCCGGAAAAAAGAGGACTTGGCCTGTTAGTTTTATGCTCAGCCTTACGAAAAGCAACTTTAGATAAATCGTAAAGGCTCGTGCCGTACTTAACCCCTAATGTATTCAAAAATTCAAATACAACCTTAAATACATGACGAGGCTTATTTTGTGCTGAGCCTGTTGTCCCTCCGGCTTGAATATTCATAGTCTTTAATAATCCTCTGTATGAATATCCAATATGTACAACGTCCGCTTGATTATCTAATGTAATTTTTCCGTCCGTAACGACTCTATCATTATGGAGCGCACCGTCAGTAACGACACTAACCGTCTCGCCCTCTAAATGTTGCAAGCCGCTAATTTTAGATGTTGTTAAAGTCCATTCTCCCGGAGCCAAAGATGATTTATCAAAACTACTTGATAATAGACATTTAACCGTTGTAGCGTTTGTGTATTCGACAATAGTCATACGGCCGCTACCCGTACCGTCCTCATCATGAATACGCCATATTTCACGATCAACATCCTCAGCGTCAAAAAGAGAATTACTACTCGTTACCGTTACAACCTTATTAGTATCCGGAGTACCTATCGTTAATGTTGTATCAGTATCAATACCTAACCGACTTCCGTCATAAGTCAAGCAACTATCTAAATGACTTTCTAACTTCTGTCTTTGGTACATATCGTTACCCCAACGCTCTTTATCGGCGCTCTCATTATTATCATCAGTATAAAAATCCTCAAGCGTTTTATATTTTTCAAAATCCGTAATAAATTCTACATAACGTCTTGTCCTACCGTTAATATATCTTTCAACGATTAACCATAATTGCTCATAGTTATCTTTACGAGGCATAATGCCGGCACTAATAACTTTACAATTTGTGCCGCCTATAATCTGTCTATGCCAACCGGAAATATCCTCAGACTCATGGTATGTTAAGCCAATTAACTTACCGTCTTTTCTAACGTGCCATAAAATATCCGGCCTACTTTGTTGGAATACGATCTCTCTTGTACCACCGTCTAAAATTAAATCCGATACCAAATTTTTATCTGTTGCTTTATAAGAGTCATAATATAAATCATACTCTAAACAACGCAATATCAAGCCGCCTCTTTGGAGATAAAATAAAGAATTTCCTCGAGGGACAGGCTTAACCTTTTCACAACCGCAAGAGTCGATAGGCCTAATCAATACCCCACTCTCAGCGCTAAATGCTGAGTCGTACCCGTCAGCACTCACAACCCTACGAACACCGCCAAAAGTTCCTACTAAGAAATATCTATCGTTAGCCGTCAGCCATTGGATAGACTCTACTTTACCCTGTGAGGGATTTAAGAAAACTTTAATAGCGTCATTGGCTAAATTGCCTGTTGTAAAATCATCATATCTCGGAGTCCCGTCATCCGATTTAGGGCCGCGGCTCATTATCAACATTTCCGGATCATCATCTGTACCACCATAAATAAGTCTGCCGGCTCCGTCAAAGCAAACGGAGTGAGGGTATTTTCCCGTACCCGTAAATGGATCGCTTGTACGAGTAAATGTATTAAACGTCCAATTTGTATGGCCGGTACGTGTTAATTTTCTCGGAGGATATTTAGGATGTACAAAATAAGACGTATCAGCGTTTTGAGCGAATTGTATCTTATGTAGATACTCCATAATCTCCTCATCCGACAAGCCCGTAATATCTGTATAAGGATTGGTTATTTCATAGATTTTATTTACAGTACCTCCGGAGGTATATGTTAATTCTGATAAGTCAATAGCCTCCCCGTCTATATCCTCTAAAGTAAAGGTATTAGTTGTAGCGCTTGCAACGATATAAGAGCGGCCGTTTAATATGTCTATCGAGCCTACTAAGTCATTAACAAAAATTTCATCCCCGTTTGAAAATCCATGAGAAGTTATTGTAAATTCTCCCGTAGCAACATCAACCGCCGTAATTGATTTATCATTCTCAACGATAATACTTTCATCTTTATAAAAACGAAAATATCCCGGAGTACATTCTACTAAATAGGCTTGCTCATCTGAGAACTGAAAAGGTATTAAACGCCCTAAAGAATTATTTTTTGTAGGATTAACAAAACGAGTACCCGTTCTATATTTTGCCGGGCCCGTTGCCTCAAGTATAAAATTTTCTATACGAGCGCAACCATTACCATAAACCTTAATATCACTTCTCGCACCAACTGAGGGACATAACTCTCCCCCTACAAAATTCATACATGTTTGATTTACGTCCGGCATGTTTCTAATCCCTAAAAATTAAATATTTTGAGGCACTACTCGTACCGACCATATTACGAGCGCGGCGATATTTACTCCTCTGTATTCTTTGAGGCGGTCTCTCTTGACCGTCTATTGAAATGATTTTAGCCTCTGCGGCCTCTATCTGTTTCGCTAATCTATCCATGAGAGTTTGTTTTCCGGTTTTCTTAAAAGCAATATTCAAAGCCAAATATAACGAAAATAATTGTACAAATCCGGCGTCAAATAATCTCACGTCATCAACTCTTTTTATATATCGCAATTTAACGGACGGAGCCTCCCCATTATTTAAGAGCAAGTGTTCTCCCGTTAAATCAAAATCTAAGTCAATTAAAGAATTATGCTCATCCCAACTTATCAGCCTTAGAAAATCATTAGGCAATACGTAGGCGTCTGAGTAATCAAATTCCGGAGTATTTAATGCGTCTCTCATAATTATTTTTCTGCCTTTAGCAAAATTCCAAACGTAATTACGTAGTATGTATTCCAATACTACGTAATAATGTCTCGCGCATAACTTCTCGTTATCCGTTTCCGGATTTTCAATATTTGCTACATCCGCCTTTTCGTTAAGATGATCCATAGCAATATTACATATATCTACTGCCGTTTTTACCCCTGTCTGAGCCATGTTATCTCCTTATAAGTAAAGTGCGCACGAGGGCGCACTTTATTATTAAATTCATAAAATACTTTTTGCTATCCATTAGCCCTGTACAAAAGTACCTATAACTGTTACAGTACCCGCCGCGCTTGGAGCGGTATTTACTGTGATTGCTATATCGTATGTGTCTTTTCTGTTAGCGAGGGTATGGCCGGCAAGTTCGTATAATTGCTTACATCTGTCAGCGGGATCAACTGCCGCTAAACCGTTTGCCGGAGATGATGTATGACCGGTATGTAAATCTAAACCGTCATATAAACAATCTTTATCAATTACCGCACCTTTGTCCCCACAATAGAGGCCTAAGTCCACATCATTTGTACTTGCACCAATTACATCATTCAAAATCTTAATATCAACCGGAATTAAGCAAGGGTTTAAATCCGGGAATACTCTGTAAACAGAGTTTGCTGAGTCGCTTGCGCCGGTTTCAAAAGTCTGTACGATAGTAACAACTTTATTACCATGACATTTAGCGGCTTGAGCCAATTTACCTTTTTCGGTATCGTCATTTACGTATATATCTACTACTGCCATTTGTAATTTCTCCTTATGATTAAATTATCTAACTAACCACTAAGGCTACTGATTAAGTAGCCGTAGTAGTAACTTTTTGTATCTGTACACCCTCTGTACGAACTGCACCCATTTCGAGTATAGCCTGTACTTGAGTTGTTTCGTAGTAATCATTTCTTTCCTTAATGTCAAGATTTACTACTGAAACGCCAACCGCAATACCCTCAGTTGTAGCGGCAAAACATTGTCTTGTACCGCTTATAACCGGTATGATAGGATTACGAGCGTCAGCCGCGAATTTAACAATATCTAAGCCAACTGCGTTTTGGATTTCTCCCTTATCAACAACATATTGACGAGAGTAGTCTCCGGAAATAAGTTTAGTTTCACTCATTAGGGCGGTATGTTCTTCCCCTGTGATACCTAAAACTTTCTTAACCGGCATATCAGTACCTACGTCAGCGTCAATCCAATTTTCTTGGATTTCGAGTAATTTTTCATAAGTTAAACCACCCGTAGCATTAACGGTAACAACACCGTCTTGAGCCGCTGTCAATTTAGTTTCAAAATCTCTACCTGTCCAAACGTCAGCGAACATAGCCTCAACGACTAATCTATCAAAACGTCTTTCAAGGCCCGCAACGATTGATTTTGCATATAAGCCTTTAGGATCTAACAACGCACCTCTAATATCAGATGAGTCGATAGGTAAAGTAATTGCAAAACGTCTGCGAGTGATTTTACGTCTCAAGTGTTCAATGTCTTGGAATACTACCGGTTGTATTCTACCTTTAACCTCAGTAGCCTCAACATCTCCCAATCCGTCATAAGCGAATTTATCGCCATTCATTTTTAAAATTTGTACATAAGGTCTCATACGTGCTTTAACTTGTTGAGCCTTAATATGCACCATATCACCAAATTGGATTTTTAGTGCATTATCAATAGTTTGACCTGCCATATTTTTGCTCCTCCGATTTTTTAAATTTTTGAGTTTAAGTATTCGACAATCGGTTTCGCTACCCGTTAAACGGACGTTACCTCACAAGATACTGCTTGTGTTACAGGATAACATTTTTTATCATCAAACGGACCTAATATGGCTACCCGTTGATTACATAATAAACGATAATGCAAATTTTATCAATAATTTATTAAAAAATATTTATTTCGTTGAATAGTGTTTACTTTGGTTTAACATAAAAAAATGAGGGGCGCTAACCCCTCATCACATGAAAAAATTACGGTTTTACTTGTCGCCACTCAATTTGCCTATTCGTCCGTAAATCTCATCTACCTCTTGTTTAAGAGTGTCATATTTTGGATCTGTCGCGTCCATATTCATTAAAGTAGCCATTTTATTTTGAGCCTCACTCTTTAATGAGTCAATACTTTGTGAGTTATGTCCTGTACCTTTTAGAGCGTTCAAATCGTCTTGACTAATGTATTTATCGGACACACCTTTTAAAACACTTGCCATGATAACTAAGTTTTCATTACTTAAACTATCTAACCCCGGCTTAAATTCCGGAGGAGTAAATTGTTGTAATAAAGCCTTAGCCACATTTTGTACGGCCTCTCTCTCAGTTCCCCATGTCTTATCAGCGAGAGCGTTATAATCAGCGTCAGCCATAGCCTGTGCTTTCTGCATTTCAGCAAATTGGGCCATAGCCTCCCCATTAGCATTAAGCATAAGGTTATCATAGCCCTCAGCCAAAATACTTGCTTGCTTTGGAGTTAAAGCGGCTTTTTGGAATAGATCAGTAATTTTATCCTCAAAGCCCTCATTATGAAAACCTTTTAGATTATCCGGTAAATGAGACTCCGGCAATTTATAAATGCTTTTATCTTTTGGCCTAATCATATCCAAATAGTCATCTTGCTCTTTATCAGTAGCCTCCGGTCCGGGTATGCTAATTTTTTTACCTATAAGATTTTGAGCATTATCAAATTCCTTAAATAATCTTTCCGGAGAGTCTATGGCTTGCATATAGGGTTTATCTAAATAATCCTTAGCATAAGTATTTTTAAATTCCCCAAAATCAAAATTTTGGCCTCCGTCAGAGCCGCCGTCTCCCCCGTCTCCTCCGTTACCGTTTACATCATATTCAGAGCCGGCACCTCCACCGCCTCCGGCGCCGCCGTCTCCTCCGTCATCTGCAAAATAGCATGGGCCAATCGCATGTAAAATTTGTTCTCTAAGTGTCATTGTTTAAGTCCTCCTTTAATTGCATGTACTCTATTTCCTTTAACTGTTCTTTATCTATGAGCCTACGTATTTCATAATATACGGTTTTACGGGCCTCATTATACAGGGACGAGTTAGTATTTATCTCCTGTGTATTTATGTCTAAAACTAAACTTGAATTACCAAATCCACATTTTAGCATTAGGAAATTAAAAAATACTTTCCCGTCCGGACTTTGAGCGAGACGGTTAATTACCCGCTTTACTTGGTTAATATCCGGACTCACTTGATTAGTCTTGATTTCCTTTTTATTTTCTTTTTCCGCCATTATGCCGCCGCTCCGTTATTCGCATTTTGCATTGAGTTAATCTGCGCAACATTTCTACCAATTTCAGATTGTTGTCTTGCTTGTTCTAATTGCATAATCTGAGCCTGTTGCTCTGCCCTCGCTTTACGTATGGATTGTACAGTTTGCATATCTTTAAGCATATCCTCATCCGCTCCGGACAATTTAGCGATACGGCGTAACATTTCGTCAGTATCAATATTATCCAAAATTTCCGGTACTGCGGCGGCTACACTTACGGCAAAATTGGCCGTTTCAATAGTTCCCTGTAACTCCTCACTCTGCATAGTTCTTTTAGCCGGAGAGATAAAATCGAGGTCATAAACATCTAAGCCGCTAAGTATTCTTTGAGCGATTTCCTCCGGAATATAAATAGGTCTAATGCCTCTTTTTAATAATTCCAATTCCTCAATAGAATTTTGTAAAACGCCAAATAATCCTCTTTTTAACAGAATATTAAATGTACGTTTTATCAGCGGAGTAATAACCTCCATTTCCTGTCTTGCATAAAAAGTACCTAAAGATTGACCTCTGAGGGCATTTCTTAATTGGGCCTCCCCAAAAGTCATACGAGTCTCATTGTTAAAGTCCAAAAGTCTATCAAGATAAAAATGATTATTGATAGACTCTTTTAAAGTTTCAATATGATTATACGAACTTTGTAACTCTCCTACGGTATAAAGAGGCTCTATCGGTTTACCGTTATTTATGCGGCCCGATACAGAAAATACATTGATTGCCCCGGCGCTTGTTTCAATAGTTCCGGCACCTAATGAGCCGTCATCATAAACGGCCAACGGTGGATCTAATTGCTTTTCTGTCGCAATACTAATAGCCTCTCTTGTAGCATTAGCCTCAAGAATATCCGGCATAGCGACCATAGCCGGAGAGCGTCCGTATTTTTCTCCTAAAACTTTGATAAATCTACCGACAAATACCGGCATTTCCTCAAAGCCGCTCTCTTTAATAATTTTCCTACTGCATATCTCAATATGGATAGAGGCAATAGGCATATCCTTAGCCCCGTATTTTTTAGGGTTTCTGTCAAGTCGAGGCTCGATAACATGTAATATTTTTATCTTGTCCTCTAAATTTCCGTCAAGAAATGCCTTTTGAGTTTTAGAGCCTAAATTTTCTAAGCCATACTCTTTTACTGCATTTCTGATAGTCATTTCAATCTCAACAAAAACGGTATCTATTAAACCGTCTGTACCCTCATCAACACACATAGATTTAATATCCCATGCGGTATATCTGATAGGACAACTCAAATCAGTTTCATCCTCCGATACATAAATACCGGAAATACCAAAAGAGCCTTGATCCAACATATACTCATCAAGAGCCGTAACTAATCCGGCCCTCGTATTATCCATGATAGTGTGCATTTGAGAATTTACATGTTTAAACCATGCTTTTATCTCCTGTGTATCAGAAGTATCCCACGTAGGTTTTACCTTAAATGTACGCGGTCCGTTAGGCCAAAGGTTATTAACCATTACATTAGCCATTATGCTATTTGCTCTCAACCCGGTATTATCGTATATATCCCCGTCCACGAAAATACCCCCGTTAGGAGTTTTCTCTAAATTATATTTTTTGTTAAATACATACTCGCTAATAAGTTCATAAATCCCATGGAGTGTGGCCTTTTCAGATTTTAACTTTTGATGTCGAGATAATAAAACATCAACTTTATTAGCCATTTTAACCTCCCTAATTTCCTAAGATTGCACGTCTGCCAACTGAAGCATTACCTAATACACCGCTTGATGATGTGCTAAGTAAAGACAAAGAGCGAGATTGTGCCGTTCCTGTACTTGTTGTGCTTGCCGTTTCTGTTGAGCCGGATGATGACGCCGCTGATTGCTGAGAGGCAAACGCACTCGCCGCCTTTTCAGCCCCCTTAGACTCTCCCATTTTCTGCCCTAACTTCGTAGCCCCGTACGCGAGACCACCAACCGCTAAACCTGTTGCAACGGCACCACCTACAACGGCCGCCGTACTTGCCGCCGCCGTACCGGCCATTACGGCACCACCGGCCGCTATACCTGCGGCAATACCACCGCCGCCTACTGCCGTTCCGATCGCCGTACCTATTGCACCAAAAATTACCGCTAATGTTGCCATAAGTTAATACCTCCTATATCTTTATTCTTACTACGTCTTATCCTGTTTAATGTTTTCAAAGGCCCGGAATTTCTACCGGCATTATCAACACCAACTTTTCTAAATTTTTCTCCGGCTTTTTGTTTCCTTACCGGATAAGCGAAAGTTAGCCAAAATGCGTCAGAGATACCCGGCGATCTGCCATAAACCTTACGGATATTATCTTTACTTTCAATATAAATTAAACCTCTTGATGTCTCTTTTGCACGAGGGACACAAAGCAAATCGGTATAAAATGCCTCGTCATCCGGAATAGATTTATTATCCTCCTCAATCCAATCACGAGCATTACACGCCATTTCTGCCCTCTTATTTAAGTATTTATCGTCCTCGATAGGACGTTCAGAAAAATTAACAGTTTGTACAATATCGCCGTAGCCTAATTCTTTTAATCGGCTTGCGATAGCGTCCCCATAACCATAATCTATAAAAAGTTTGTCGATATGATGAGTGTCAATTAAATTAGCCAATTTTCCAACATATTCCATAGGCTCCATAACCTCAGCCCATTCCTTATACATTGGTACTACATTCCCACGTCTAAGGACTAAATCAGCCGTATCTTTACCACTTCCTTTTGGATCAAAGCCGGCAATTAAAGGATCATTTAAGTTTATAGCGACTTTCCTTTTTCTCGCCCTCATAGCCTTTTCAGCGTTAATCAACGGATCGCCGGATGTTTGAAAACACTCCATAATATTAGCGGGGTACTCTTGCATGAATTTCCACTCGCTACCCAAATCTTTTATTTTACAACGGCGCCAATAAATTTGCTCATTATCTAAGCCGTATGTATCCTTTAAGGATTGCTCCTCCTCTGTTACCATAAAATCAGTAGGTACGGGCCTACGGTATTCATCCATCCAAAACCATGGGATAAATAGGAGCAAATAATCTCCCTCGCCCTTTGCGGCCTCCATACAAGCCCTATAAAACCAATTACCCATACCGTTACCGGTGGACTCAATAAAAATTTCTGTATCATCTTCCTCTGATACAGATTGCAAAATTCCTGTTTGTATATCGTCAGTATTCTCAAAAAATGCCGCCTCTGATAAGTGTAATAGTTGAGTTGTAAAGCCTCTGCCAACGTCTCCACTTCCGGCGGTACCTACTGTATATTCTGAGCCATTATCAAAAATGAGTTGTCTCTTATTACTAACTACCGCCGCCGGTTTAGCCGACTCCGGACACAACTCATGGTATCTATCCACCATTTTGAAAAGAGCGCCCGTAGTAGTTGCTTGATGAGACAATATGAAAGTAGATATATTACCCAAACGGTTATTCTTATGATAAAAACGGCCCGCCACATACGTAGATATACCTCCCTGTCTTGCTTTTGGGATAAGAACTCTTACGCGGCCCGTTTTCTTTTTCTGTTCCTCAACGGCTTTATGGATATACAACTGTACTTTATTTAAGTCAAACGGCACTACCTTACCGGCTTTATTTTTAATTCTCAAACAATTATGAGCAAAATAAATAAAGTCATTAGTTAGTTTATTGTGTATTTGTACAAGTTGCTCATCCACTTTAAGCCTCGTTATGTTTTGCCAATTCACTTAAAAACTCTTGATAAGTCATTGATACAGAGGCCGTCTCGACACTTTGTTTTGGTTTACCTAAAATCCTATCAAATATCATATTCATGGCTCCCGTATCTCCGTTAGCGGCTTTTTCCGCTAATCTTATCCACATGACCTCAATATTAGTCATTCCTTTGAAACGAGGCTCAAGTACATACATCTCAAGTTCCTCATCCCATTCTCCCTCATACGGCAAAGAGGCGGCCACTTGGGCCAACTTCTTTACCGATTGAGTATTTACTATTTTTCCGTACGTAGGCTCCGGTACTCCGTTTACCCACGTTATCATTACTTTATTTTGTACGGGTGGTTGAAATTCGTTACTCATTAGTACCGTTTTCGTCTCCGTCTAAATCGTCAAGTAAATCATCAACATCCTCATCATTTGTAGAGTCAGTTGTTGCCTCGTCTGTTGTTTCGCCTGTTGCATTGTCATCATTAAGAGCCTCTAACTCTTTATTGTATTCGTACTCCTTAACTTGCTCAGCGTAAACAGTTTCAAATTTTTCCGGATCATCTTGAGCCAATGTTATCATTTCACGAATTTTAACTACATCATTATTATAGATTTCTGTATTGATACCTAAATCATTTTCATCTATAAACTGTTGTAATTGCTCAACATTCATTATTTCAATGTCATTAGCCTTTTTAGGTTTTGCGCCTGTATTGTTTTCGCATTTAATTACGCTATAAGTTCTAACAGATGTATAATCCGGATACTTTTTAACCATAAGATTACGTATCGGATTACCTGTTTCATTAACGCCTTTTTTAAATGCTGATAACGGATTAGCAAGCAATTCCGGAAAAGTTACGGCTAACTCATAAACTTTTGCAAGTAAACCTCTGTCATCTCTACAATAATACTCTCCGGCAAAAGTATAAGTTACGCCTTTTTTAACAGTTTCATTTTTCTGTTGAGTTTTTGCCGCCGTACTTTTAGCGGCTTTGTTTTTGTTAGCATTTGCCATAAATTCTCTCCTTTTGTTTGAGTGCTGAATATAAGCAAACGCTTAGTGCCGGCCTCCCCTCTCTGTACCGTAAAACTTTTGAGAGTTGTTATGCAATATACGACATAATAGGCGTTTTCAAATATTCAAATTTAAGTATTCGACAATATTTTTTAATTACATAATAAACGATAATACAAATAACATCAACATTTTATAAACTTTTCTATATTTCGTTTAGTATCGTTTACTATGTGTATAAGCCCTAAAAATTATATATTTTTATATTTTTTTCTGCGGGAGAGAGGGGAGAAAAAACTATTAAAATTTTTATGTATAAAAGCGGGGGAGGGGGTAAAAGTCCAAAAATTTTATGTAGTGCATAATTAGGGGTACTTCCCGCCCCCGAGAGCCGCCGGCCTCTGGGTTGCTATGGGGGTAAAAAAGAGGGGGCCCCGGTATCAAATCCGGGCAATTAACTTTTCAACCTAACAGGCTAAACAATTCAATTTTATATGTACATCAAGTTTTTAACTTAATAAGATGTACACTAAAAACCAATGAGGGCGAGGCTTTCAGCCTTAAATGTATCGTTTCGATATGTACTGATAATAAATATTATGTAACACAGGGAGAGCCAAGCCCCGAGCGAGTTAGCGACATTAAACACAAATAAACAAAATAAACTTTATTAACTGTTAAGATGAGCATATTTTTAAAAAATTTAATCATCTAAAAAATACATGGCTTTTCTCCCCTCTTTAGCGCAAAAATTTTTAACTCGTGTATTTTTTAACTTTTGCCCTACACATACCCCTATATATTATATATTAACATCATTATTTTATTATATTAGAGGGGAGACATGGGAGAAACCTTAAAAGCCTTATATAGATTGATAGTTTTTTAGCCTCCCTCCCCTCTACCCCTCTCTTACCCTCAAAGGGGAGAAATTTTTTAACATTACTAATCATTATTAAATGCTAATAAACTGTTATAAACGATTAAACGATAATAAACATATTAAACTATAATACATAATATAAATAAATCTCTACGGCCTCCCCTCCCGGTCGCGAGTGAGAGAGGGGAGAAATTTTTTATTTATTATTGTTTATTACTATTTATTTATATTTACAATTTGTAATAAAATATTGACGATTAGACCGCCTCTGATGTAATATAATAATTACTTGAAAACTAAATAAAAAATATTTGAGCGGAAATGCTTTTATATAGTCGGTTTTAGTCCGTTAAAGGCATTTCAAAAACAGATAAACAGTAAAACAGAAAAAAGCGCATAAATATTTTATATAATCGGTTTTAATCCGTAGTTGTATAAATATAATTATGCGCTTTTTTGTTTATCTGTACTCAAATAAAGCAAAAGAAAAAACCGGAGGCAAAGCCCCCGGCAAGCCGCCGGACTCCTCCGGCCGCTTAAATTGTCGAATACTCAAACAACAGAGGAGCGAAACGCTCACAAGGTCGCCTAAGTATGTATTAACATTATAAACGATATTTAACAAAAGTAAATATCATATTAAGTAATATTTACATGTACAGTTAGGCAAATTAAAAGGCGTTTCCGTATTCGGAGCCGCCTTTTTTGCTAGTACATTGATAATTGAATAATTAAAATGGGATTTCATCATCCGGGATTGTGTCATCTGTTCCGGTTGATGACTCATCCAAAGCAAAGCCGGATAAAATAACTGTCTTTGAGTCCTCATTTACTCGCATATCAAAAGAGTATTTTTTAAAGTCTTTTGATTTAATGCCGAGGCGTTTTAAATCGCTTGAGGGAATAATGACCGCGACACTTGAGCCGGCTTTAGTGAATTTGCTTATCATTTGGGCCTCCTTTCATAATATATTTATGGCTCATTATCAGTATAACATTAGTTTACTAATAATGCAACATAATTACACTATTTATATGAAGTTTTGTAACAATTAGTACACTAATAGTTGAATAATATTTTTAAATTTGTTATACTAATAGTGTACTAATATTTAAGGCGATTAAATGAAAAAAGTAAAACAACAGGAAATTTTAAACATTTTAAAACCTTATAGCATGGAGGTTATAACTCCGGGCGAGGGTTGCAAAGTGATTAAAATTGATGAGTTTTTAAGCGCTTGTATTTTGAAATACAGGCACCAATTAAGAGCCGTTAATATTAGTTATAGTGTCGAATACTCCAAACAAAATGAAAGCGAGGTTTAAAATGGAAAATTCAACAGAAAACAAAAACATGTTATCAGTGGACGAACTCAAAGGGGCTATCACTTTAAATTGTGATTATTCCCGCAACTTGTGCGACTATTCCGGCTATCACTATTTATGTGATGTGATTTCCGAAATTGCCGACAGTAACACAAGTATTTATTATTCAGATATTATTAAATTTATATCTGAAAATGTGGAAAAGGTTAATGACGCAATCGAGGAAATGGGTTGGGACGGTTGCGGCTCTGATTTGTACAAAGCGGGCCAAATGGCTGAATATTTAGACATAGAGCGCCAAATTTATGATGAATTGGACGAGGCTATGCTAAATTTTTGCTATAACTATATTTTGTATGATTTAGAGATTAAGGAAATTACACCGGAGCAAGAGGACGAAATCGAAAGCCTATGTTATAGAGTCGATAATAATGCAACTTTAGACACTTTCGAGGACTTTTTAAAAGAGTTATTAACTCCGGAAAATGACGAAACAGAGGAGGATTAAAAAATCCGCTGATGAGTCTTTGAAAATTAAGACGAAACCGGGGCGCCATGTTCCCCATGTGTCCCGGTCCGGATGTCGAATACTTAAACAAATGAAAGCGAGGTTTAAAATGGTATTTGAAATTAAAAACGGACTCAGTACAAAAGAATTTGTACTAACTTATGACAGGGCAAAAGATAAATATTATCTTGACCAATGTGCTTATGGCGAAATGTGGACAGATACTTTTTATGGAGAGTGGGCGCTTGAGGAATATTTGCGCGACCGTTGGCAATTCTCACAAGAGCAAATTAACTCACTTTATGGAAGTATGGAGGAGGTGGCTTAATTATGCAAAAAGATATTATTTTATGCTTATCTCTTGACGGCCTCAAAAATGATATAGACATTGAGGACATAGAGCAAACTTTAATTAACGATTTTGGTAATTTTTGCAAAATCAGAAAAATAAACTCCGAGAATTTACAAAAGTTTTTTAAACAGTTTGAGAAGTTGGAGGAGCCTTTAGAACAGTTTAGCGTTAAAGTTGATGACGTAAACAGATTTAAGGACATTAACGAGCCTATAAGCGCGGAGAAGTGGGACTATTTAGACCGCTACTATTTTAAGCCGCTTGAGGATGAACTACAAAAGGCTCAAGAGATTTATTATGATACTTTAATTGAGGAGGAGTAAAAAACTATGAATAATATAATCTATTTTAATGAGTTGGCCCGCTTAATAATGAGGCTAAGGCGTATCAATTTGTCAGATGACGAGATAAAACAAATGTTAGGAATAAACTACAAAGCGGATTTAGATAAATTTTTAAAATAACCTCGCTAAGACAAACGGGGCGCTTGAGGGAAAATGTTTACACCTCAAGCGCTTTCGTTTTGTCCCTGTACGGGTTATAATTTTAATGTCGAATACTCAAAAATAATGGAGGGCCAATATGGCTAAAAAAGATTACGACTCGATAAGAGACGATTACAAGACGCCTCCCGAAATATACGAGAGACTTTTAAAGTATGCAGAGTTAAAAGAGTTTGATTTAGATGTATGTTGCTCCGAGCATAACATACCGGCTAAGGCTTATAATGATGTGTTTTTTGTGGACGGATTACAAACGGAATGGATAGGCAAATGCTTTTTAAATCCTCCGTTTCAACATACTATTAAATGGGTACGTAAAGCCGTTGAAATGGTTAAAAAATATAAATTTAATACCGAGGTTTTTTGTGTATTGCCGGGCGATAGATTTGAAACAAAATTTTATCAAGAGTGCATTTTGCTTAATCCGGATTGCCTTTTTGCTTTTTTGCCTTTTAAACAGGGCTTTATTATTCCGGGCCAAGAGGATGAGCCTATAAAACCGAGTCAGAAAATTATTATAGCAATATTTACAAAACGTGCGGCCGAGTGGGCTTATAGTTGGAATTATTACGATTGGTTTAATACAAAGGCATTTACAGGGGTTGCGGCCTCTCCACGTAGAGAGGGGTAGTCTATGAAAAAATATAAAGATTACAAAGATTATAGCGGGCAATATTACAGGCGGTGGACGGTTACGGCTATCGAATGTTATAAATCCGGATGTAATTGCTCAAAATGTGAACTTATAAACGGTTTAGACTCTATAACAAGATATACATGCCGGATGAAACAAGCCGTAATGGAATTAGTTAGGAGAGTCGGAGCGCCGGATTTAGGAGGAGATGACTATGGGAGCGAATACACCTATGACGAAAGAGACACAGAAATTTATTAGAGAAATAAATAAAATGCAAAAGGGGGTTAAAATGGACGAACTTGAAAGAGCAATACAACAATATAATGCAGTTGTACAACAAAATAAGGATTTACAAAGAGAGTTAATCCACTCAAAAGAGATAATCACGAGCATATTGACTTATCTTTTAGGGGAATATGTTGTAGTAAAGCCAAATAAAGAAAATGAAAAATTGCAAGTTATCATAAATAAAATAATAAAAATAGTTGAGGAGGGTAATGATGTTTCATAATACATACCATATTGAAAAAACTTTTGATTGTAGGACCTGTATATGTGTAAAGTATAGTGAAACGGTACAATGTGGAACTATAAAAATACGTAGGACGGGCGCTCCTAATATGAAATGGACTTTTGAGGAGAAAACAAAAGCCGATATAGATTTTGCCTTTATTAAAAAATTTGTCTTTGAATTTCTATTTAAGGACGTTTTTGATATGGATGAGATTTTAGAGTTTATGGAGAAAAATTTACAGGAGGTTAAAAAGTAATGCGAGTTTTATCACTTTTTGACGGTATCTCTTGCGGCCAATTAGCCCTAAGACGTGCCGGAGTCAAAATAGATGTGTATTATGCAAGTGAAATTGATAAATACGCGATACAAGTAACACAAAAGAATTTCCCTAATACGATACAATTAGGAGATGTAACACAAATAGATTTTACTCAATTTATCGGTAAAATTGATTTGTTAATCGGTGGGAGTCCCTGTCAAGATTTATCTATTGCTAAAAAAGACCGTAAAGGTTTAGAGGGTAGCCGCTCCGGATTATTTTTTAAATATGTGGAGGCCCTACAAACAATTAAGCCTAAATATTTTCTTTTGGAAAATGTAGCAAGTATGAAAAAAGAGGACAGGGATATAATTACGGAAATTATGGGCGTAGAGCCTATTATGATAAATTCCGCTCTTTTATCGGCTCAGCAACGTAAAAGGTATTATTGGACGAATATACCTAATGTTATTCAGCCGGAGGATAAGAACGTATTTTTAAAAGATATTATTGAGGGGGGGGGCTATGAGTTATCAAGATAAGTCTTTTGCCCTCACAACGAGATATAGCGGGGCAAGTTTTGAACATGATTTCCAAAAGCATAAAAAATCTTTTGCCGCTGAGCCTGTTGCTTGTGCATTAAGAACGTGGCCGCGTACAAAAATTGAGGGAGTTGAAAGAGTAAAACGTCCCGAAATTAGACAAGACGGTAAATCAAATGCCTTAACTCTTGTAAATACCGATAGTATGGTTTGTGAGCCTGTTAGAGTTGGTATTTACGGAAATGGAGGACAGGGCCAAAGGATTTACTCTGTAAATGCTAAAAGTGTTTGTTTAGGTACGGGGGGGGCAAATAAGGAAAATTACAAAATAGATCTACCGGACGGGGAATACATTATAAGAAAATTGACTCCCGTAGAATGTGAACGATTACAGACTCTACCGGATAACTATACGGAAATAGGATTAAAAGAAGAATATATAGCAATTTTATCTGAAAAATCCTTAAAAAATAGTAAAAAGGAATTAGGCTTAACTGATAGATACACGAGAATAAGCAATACTCAGAGATATAAATGTATAGGTAACGGTTGGACGGTGGATGTCATAGCCCATATATTCTCATTTATGGATGAGGCCGGAGAGGTTGAATATAAACCGGTAAATATCTTTGAATGGGTAAAAACTTTTAGGAAACGTGCATAATTTTAAAATATGCGTTATAATATAAAAGGAGGCGCCACTCTATGAAAATCAATTATCTCAGTTTATTTTTAAAAGCAATAGTATTTGCTCTTATTGTACTTGCTCTAAAAACCTTTTTTAATGGGGTTGCGAGGGCTGATGAGTTTACAGAGATATTAAATACAGGATATACCCCTGTATCAACGGATTACAGGCCGACTCATTTATATCCTAAAAATTATGACTATTATAGAAATGACTTTGACAATAGTACACCTCAACCCGTACCGGTTTATGATATGCCTACGGGATTAACGAGGGTGGAGTTATCTCATCCGGTGGAAAACCCTTTTACTACACCGACTCCTACGTTTAAATTAAAAAATTAAAATTTGTTTACATACTATTGACAAAAGTTTATTATCGTTTATTATTGTTATATGGCTTAATGCCTATTGTCGAATACTCAATTAAATATTTTGGAGGTCGTAAATGTCAAAAACTTTTGACGGCATTTTACACTTTGATTGTACTGAAATGTCTAACGAATACGGGGACTCAGCGCAAAGTTGGAGACGCCAAGCCCGTTTGGGTAAGGTACCCGCAATTAGTTATCGTAGAAAATGGTATTTTAATCCGGAGAGGGTTTTTAAAGTATCAGTAAAACAAAATGCCTTTGTAGGGGAAAGTGTAAATAATGCAAAACAGGGAGTTAAAGTCGATTTGTCCGACTTTGAATAGGGACGATTTAATCCTTAATTATACGGACGCCGGTTATACTTTAACACCATTAAAAGGTAAAATCCCATTAGTTAAGGATTGGGTTAAAACTGAATATGATCCGTTTTTGTCTCCGTCAGAGATTAAGGGCAATTATGGAGTAGTTTTACAGGATGATGACATCATAGTAGATGTGGATCCGCGTAACTTTCCAAAGGGAGAGAACTCTTTAGCCCGTTTAATAGATGATTTAGGGGTAGCAAAATCAGATTTTCTAACCTTTACCGTTAAAACCGGTGGAGGGGGCTTGCACTTGTATTTTAAAAAGCCAAAAGATTTTAAAATCAGAGGCGGCCTAAAAGAATATCCGGGCGTAGAATTTAAGACAAAAGGACAACAAATAGTAGGAGCCGGCTCAATACATCCGGACTCTAAAAAACCTTATGAGGTTAAAAAATGTCCTTTTGCTCCTAAACAGGCCCCTCAAGCGTTATTAGATTTAATCAAAAGAGCGGATATAGAACTCGTAACGGATAATAGAGAGCCTGTTTATACAGACTCAGAGCAAAACGCTTTAAGATACATCAAATTTTTACAATCTTGCCCTCCGGCTATTGAGGGAGAGGGTGGAGACGTTTTGACCTTTAAAACGGCTTGCAGAGGTAGAGATTTTGCTTTATCTCCGGCTAAGACGTTTGAGTTAATGGTTGAGCATTTTAATCCGAGATGTACTCCTGTATGGAACATTGAGGATTTAAAGAAAAAAGTTGATAACGCTTATTCATATAATAATGATGTAGTCGGTAAACATACGGCTGAAAGTGATTTTGAAAAGGTTTTAACTCTTGAGGAGGAGGTTGTAGGGGAACATGAGGAGGAGTTAAAGTGGGATGTTACCCGTAATAACGACATTAAGCCTACAATCCGTAATGTTGTAAACTATCTTTTATGTAAAGAATATCCGCTATTAGGGATTTTACAGTTTAATGAATTTACAGGGGATATAGTTTTTGTTAAACCGTCTCCATGGCATAACGGTAAGAAGTTAGGAACGTGGACGGACTCAGACGCTATACAGTTCAAATATTGGCTATCAAGAGTTAGAGGTTTTAATGTTTCAACGGCATTATGTCAAGAGGCTATTATTATTGCCGCTGAAAAGTTTAAATATCATCCTGTCAGAGAGTATTTAAAATCTCTTGAATGGGACGGGGTTAAAAGAATTGATACATGGTTGAGCAAATACGCCGGAGTTGAGGATAATCCTTATACGAGAGCCGTAGGATGTAAAACTCTTGTAGGCGCCGTAGCACGTGTATTTAATCCCGGTTGCAAGTTCGACCAAATGCTTGTACTTGAGGGAGAACAGGGTATAGGTAAAAGTACCTTAATATCAATTTTAGGCGGCAAATGGTATGGAGATGTCTCAATTACAGATACGGATAAAGATACCATTGACGCCATGAGGGGATGTTGGATAGTTGAAGTCTCCGAAATGGTATGTAGTCGTAAGGTTGAGGCTGATAAATTAAAATCATTTTTATCAAAAGCAACGGATAGAGTACGTTTAGCATACCGTAGAAATGCTGAGGACTATCCGAGACAGAGTATTTTTATCGGCACTATCAATCCGGAGGACAACGGATATTTAAAAGATCCAACAGGTAATAGGAGATTTTGGCCCGTCTATTGTACAAAAATAGATTTTAACGGGTTAAAAGATGATAGAGACCAATTATGGGCCGAGGCGGCAAGCAGATATTTTAAGGGCGAAAAATTATTTTTAGATAAAAAAGAAATTCAAGTAATGGCCCATACTGAAACAGAAAAAAGAATGTTTAAAGATCCATGGCTTGATGTAATCGAGGAATGGATGAATAAAAAAGATGTTGAGACGGGTAAAGTTCGATATGTTGTAACATCTAAGGAAATTTTAGAGGAATGTATCGGGTTATCTATCAGCCGAGTCGGCCAAAGAGAATTAAGCCGTATCTCAAATATTATGTGTAAAGAGTTAAATTGTGAAAAAGGTAAATTTTATCAAGCAAAAACAGGTAAAACAGTTAGAGGTTATCGCAGAAAAACAGTTGATTTAGCAGAATTAGGATTAGAATGAGAAAACAGTATAAAGAATATCAGAAAACAGGAATTGATTTTTTAACGAGAAAAAGCCGCAGAACTTTTTTACTTGCGGATGATATGGGATTAGGTAAAACCGTAGAGGTAGCCGGAGCATTAAATGTTATTAGGCCCAAAAAGGTTTTAATTGTAGCCTTAGCCTCTCTCAAAATAAATTGGATGAGAGAATTAACTACATGGCTTAATTATGATTTTGAGTGCCAAATTGTTAATAAGACAAAAGATATTATAAGTAAATCGGCTCAAGTTATAATAATCAATTACGATTTAATTATTTATCCGGAAATCTTTAAGCAATTAAAGGCCCTAAATTTTGATGTATTAGTTATGGATGAGGCTCATTGTCTTTCAAATATGGAGGCAAAGAGGACAAAAAGAATACTCAATAATGAGGGCTTAGTCAGAAATGCCAAAATCATTTTTGCTTTGACAGGGACTCCGGTACGAAACAGGCCAAAAGATTTTTATGTAATGCTTAAAGTTTTGGCTCCGGAAGTAATACATCCGTTTTTGGCCTATGAGGAGTATGCTAAGAGATATTGTGCCGCTTATAGAGACTCATACGGAGTATTACAAGATAAGGGAGCCTCAAATATTGATGAATTAAGCGAGAGGTTAAAAGATTTTATGTTAAGACGTACAAAAGAGGAAGTATTAAAAGAGTTGCCTCCGGTTATCGAGAAAACTATACCTCTTGAAATCACTCCGGACATTATTGAGGTTTTGGCTGAGGAGGAAAGTTTACTTGAGGACATGAACGAGTATAGCCCTAATAGTGAATTAGGGGTTATGGCTACAATTAGGAGACAATTAGGGGAGGCAAAAGTCCCTCAAGTCATAGAGTATGTTAAAAATATTTTAGCAAAAGAGGATAAAGTTGTTATATTTGCATACCATAGAGAAGTTATAAATCAGATACGTAAGGCTCTTTGTGGTTATGGAGTGAGATGTATCCAAGGTGGTATGAACGCTCAATTAAAGCAAATAGAAGTGGATTTATTTGTTAATGATCCAAACAGTAGAATTTTTGTAGGACAAATGACGGCCGCCGGTTTTGGAGTGGACGGGCTACAAAAAGTTTCTAATAATGTTGTTTTTGCTGAGATAGATTGGGTACCCGGAAATATGGATCAAGCGAGGGATAGACTCGTAAGAATAGGCCAAGAGCATACGGTTATTGCTCATTATTTAGTGGCTCCGGATACATTAGAGGAAAACATGATGAAAAGTGTAATAAATAAGGGTAAGGTCATTACCCGGTTATTGTCGAATACTAAACAACTTAAAAAGGAGGAAAAAACTATGACAATCGAACAATCACTTGACCGTATCGCAGTAGCATTGGAGGCCATTGTAGCGGCTATCCCTAATGAGGCTCATTGTGGATGTGCAAAACCTCAAGAAGTGGCTCCGGCTGAAACACCTAAAAAAGAGGCTCCTAAAAAAGCCGCTAAAAAAGCCGCTCCAAAACAAGAGGCTCCGGCTGAGCCTGTTCAACCGGAAGTAGTTGAGGCAGAAGTTGTACAAGAGGATGATTTAGACTTAGGTTTAGATACTACTCCGGCTGAGCCTGTTAAGACTTATACGGCTGATGATGTACGTAGCGCAATTAGTGATTTTATCACATCTTTTGAGGACATTAAAGAGGGTAAAAAAGCCGCTTTAGAAGTTCTTAATCGTTATGGCTACTCAAAAATTCCGGAAATAGCAGAAAAAGATTTTGCCGCTATTATTGCTGATGTTTCAAAAGGAGACAAGTAATGCCGGTAGATACAGGACATAGCCAAGTAGGAGCCTCAACGTGTGAGCGTTGGTGGAATTGTCCGGGGAGTAATGCTCTTATAGCGACTCTCCCGACACCTCCGGCTACAAGTTATGCCGCTGAGGGTACCGTTGCTCATGCTCTTTGTGAACATGTACTCAAAAATAAAGTTTGTTTTTGCGCTCAATGGGACGCTACCTCTATGATTGGAGAAGTTATGGAGGCGGATGATTTTGAGTTCAAAGTAACGGACGAAATGGCTAATGCCGCTAATTTGTACGTAAATACTATACTTGAGGACGCTAAGCGTATTGAGTGTAATTTAAGAAAATCCGTACAATTAGAGGGCAATAACAAAGAGGCATGGAAACATTGGGACAAAGATACCCAAGAGAAAATATATCAGCCATGGGTAAATATTGAGCAACCGTTTACTCTTGATGATGTGGATCCGGAGGCAAGAGGTACAAATGACGCCTCAATTTTCGTACCGGGCGAGACTCTTATCGTTTATGATTTTAAATATGGTAAGGGAGTCCCTGTCGAGGCTATCGAAAATAAACAAATGCTTTATTACGCGATAGGTGCGGCCGGCGATAAACTTATGAATTTTAAGTCTATTGAATTGGTAATAGTTCAACCGAGAGCGGAACATCCTCAAGGCCCGGTAAGACGTTGGATAACAACTCCTCAATACGTTAATACTTTCAAACAGGAATTAGCAAGACGTATTAAGGCTACTCGTACATCCGACAAAACAGAGACAGGTAAATGGTGCCGTTTCTGTAATGCAAAAATGATTTGTCCGGCAACTCGTACAAAGGTTAATGAAATTGCAAAAGCAGATTTTCAAGAGCCTGTTAAGGCAAACGCTTTAAAATCTCCGGACAGATTAACACCTTTAGAGTTAAAAGTCCTTTTAGACAACGCCGATTTAATTGAAAATTACATTAAAGAGGTAAGAGAATACGCATTTAACCTCTTAGACAGGGGCGGTACAGTTGAGGGATATAAACTCGTTAAGGGTGGTAAAGCCCATAGAAAATGGGAAAATGAGGATTTAGCGGCCTCAATGCTTGAGTTAGAGTTTGGGGAGGATGAGATTTATAAAACATCTTTAAAATCTCCGGCCCAAATTGAAAAATTAGGCGGCTCCGCTAAAGAAGTCGTAGAGTTATATTCTATCCGTCCCGATAGTAAACTCGTACTCGCAAGAGATACAGACGTTAGGGAACGTCAAAATCAAAAGGCCCTCGCTGATTTTGATGATATTGATTTAGGGTAATTGTCGAATACAGTAAAACAGTAAAGGAGTAAAAAATCATGGGAACGACAACATCAAAAAAAGTAGTAACACCTACATTTAGAGCAAGTTTCGTAAATGTGTTTGAGCCGAGACAAAATGAGCAAAGCGGAAAATTAGAATATTCCGTAAAGATGATTTTCGATAAGGACGCTGATTTAACAGGGTTAAAGGAAATCATTAAAGAGGCTATTAGGAATAAATGGGGTAATAATCCTCCTAAAAATCTTAAAATGCCTTTGAGAAATGGTAATGAGTCAGATTTAGACAAATATCCGGAGGACGCTGATAAAGTTATTGCTAATGCTAAGAGTGTTGCATATCCACCGGGACTTATTGACGCTAAAACAAAACAAGAGATTTTAGATCCAAAAGAATTTTATAGCGGTTGTTATGCAAGAGCCTCATTAGTTGCTTATGCTTATGATAACGTAAGTAAAGGCGTTGCTTTCGGCTTGCAAAACCTCTTAAAAATTAGAGACGGCGAGCCTCTTGTTAATCGTGCAAGCGCTGAGTCTGATTTTGCCGGCATAATTGACTCCGTACAAAATGAAGTAGGAGAGGACACTACATCTGAAAATGATGACATTTTAGGGGACTTAAATGATTAGTGTTCATTTAGACTTTGAAACACGTAGTATGGTAGATGTAAAAGATACAGGTCCATGGAGATACTCCATGGATCCCTCTACCATACCTTTATGCCTATGCTTTACAGTTGATGACGAGGAGGTAAGGTTAATCTCTCATGAGGATTTTGAAAATACTTTTGATGTTTTTGGGGATTGTTATTATACGCCTAATATGGAATTGATTAACCAATTAGCCTTAAACGAGTCGGCAATTTTTAAGGCTCATAACTCAATGTTTGAATACTGTATATGGAATAATGTATTACATAAAAAATACGGTTTTCCGGCTTTATGGGATATTAAAAGGTGGGATTGTACGGCGGCAAAGGCCGCAAGTCATGCCCTCCCTCGCTCATTAGGCGGTTGTGCATTAGCATTAAGGCTCAGCGAAAATAAGGACGAAACGGGTAAAAGGGTTATGTTACAACTCTCTAAACCTCGTAAGCCCTCTAAGAGCGATCCGTCAATATGGGTAGAGGATCCGGAAAAGTTTGAGACACTTTATGATTATTGTAAGCAAGACGTAGTAGTAGAACGAGCAATAGATAAAGCCGTCCCTAATCTCAATAAGCAAGAAAAATTGATATGGGAATTAGATCAAGCCATAAATTCGAGAGGTATTAAAATTGATACCAAAGCCTTAGATATTGCTCTAAAATTCATTGATGAATTTAAAATCAGACTCAATACAGAGTTAAAAGAATTAACTAACGGGGCCGTTGAAAAGGCTACGGAGACAAAAAGACTAACGGAATATTTACGCTCATTAGTGCCTATTACGGATTTAAGAAAATCTACTGTTGATGATTGGATAAAAAATACTGATGATAAGAAAATAAAGAGGGTACTTGAAATACGCTCACAGGGTGGAAAATCATCAACGGCTAAACTTGAGTCAATTAAAAATAGAGTATGCTCAGACGGCCGAGTACGTGATATTTTGGTATATCATGGAGCAAGTACGGGGCGTTGGGCCGGAGCCGGTATTCAAGTACAAAATTTCCCTCGAGGCATGGGATACAACTCTGATAAAGTTTTAGATTGTCTTTTATTAGATGATTTAGATATTTTTGAGATGATGTATCCGGACGTTATAAACGCTATAAGTGCCGGACTCAGAGGCTTTATTATTGCTGAGGACGGTTGCGATTTTGTTACGGCCGATTTTTCTCAAATTGAGGCGAGGGTTGTAATGATGTTAGCCGGATGTCAAAGAGGCATAGATGATTTTAAGCATGGACGAGACATTTATTTAGCATTGGCTCAAGAAATTTACAAACGTCCTTTAACTAAAAAGGATAAAGAGGAACGCCAATTAGGTAAAGTCGGAGTCTTAGGTTGCGGCTTTCAAATGGGAGCGGCAAGATTTAAAGAACATGCTAAAAATCAAGCCGGCTTAATTATCTCTGAGGAGTTGGCTGAGAGAACGGTAAAAACTTATAGAGAGACATATCCGGAAGTTGTTAAACTTTGGTATGCTCAAGAGAGAGCCGCTATTTTAGCCGTTAAAAATCCGGGCCGCTTATTTGTTGAGGGGCCTATCAAGTGGAAAGTACAGGGTAATTTTTTATATTGCCGTTTACCGTCCGGAAGATGTTTAGCATATCCGGATCCACAAATAAAAATTATAAAAACAAAATGGGATACCGAAAAAGAGTCATTAACTTTTATGGCTATCGTAGGCCAAGCGAAAATATGGGCGAGAGAACACACCTACGGGGGTAAACTCGTTGAAAACATTGTACAGGCTACGGCAAGAGACTTAATGGCTAACGGTATGCTTAACACAGAAAAAGCCGGTTATAAATCTGTTATGACGGTACATGACGAAGTTATCTCAGAAGTACCCGAGGGCTTTGGAAGTGTTGAGGAATTTGAAAAATTGCTATCAACTCCTCCGGAATGGGCTAAAGATTATCCCATTAAGGCTGAGGGGTGGAGAGGCAAAAGATATAGAAAATAAATTGTCGAATACTCAAACAACATAAGGAGATTTAAAATGTTCAAATTGATTAGGAAATATTTACAACAACGTAAAGTAAAAAAGTTTTTAATTGCTTGCGAGTTGCAACGTCTAAAAGAGGATTTTGTCTATCGTTATTTGTTGAATAACTATGAAAGAGAACTAAAAGGAAAAGTTGATTTTGGCGCATGGTGGTACGCCTCACGTGATATGGAACGTATTAAAATGACGGGCCAATTAAATAAGGCTTATACTTATGCCAAAAATATTTTAGAAAAAGAATGTAGAGAGGCTATGGCTCCATGGGTAAAATAATTGTCGGAATAGATCCCGGCTCTCATGGCGCTATATCTTTTGTATCTTTAGACGGTTTATATCGTAAAGTTTTTGGCTTTTCAAAATACACCGAGTACGATATAAAGGATTTAATTATAGAGCATAGAGACTTTTTAGGCTACGAATTTAAGGCGTATATCGAGGAAGTACATGCTATGCCAAGAGACGGGAAAGTACAGGCTTTTAGTTTTGGCAAGAATTACGGATTTTGGATAGGACTCTTAACGGGGTTAGGAGTCCCATACCAAACAGTAATACCGCTGAAATGGCAAAGCGTATTAAAGTTAAAAGTTAGAGGGCTTGAATATAAGCAAAAGAAAAACGTGTTAAAAGCAAATGCTCAAAGGCTCTTTCCTCAGTTAAAGCCAACTCTTGAGACTTGCGACTCATTACTTATTGCTGAATACGGCCGCCAAATTACCTTAAAAGAAATTAGGGAGGCCCGTCATGGAAATTAAGAAATGTAAAATAGATATAAATAAAATCCCTAAAGAGGATAAAGAGATTATAGGGCGTAGGTTTTTGGCTTGTGTAAAGGACTATTTTAAAAAGCCCGGCGTAGAGGAGGAGTACAAACTATGGCTCGCTCAACGTAATAAAAATTTTGTTTGATTTATAATTTATTTATGAATAACGCCGTAACCTATAATAGATTTTCTCCGGGCCCTAATCAAAGGGAGGAGAGTATCACAGGACAACTACGAGAAAATCACCGTATGGCTGAGCAAAAAGGCTTAACGGTAATACACGATTATATAGACCGCTCATTAACCGGTAGATCTGATGATCGTCCGGAATTTCAAAAGATGTTGAAAGACGCTGAGAGCGGTCTATTTCAGTATGTAATATGCTATCAGACGGGCCGTTTTGCTCGTGATAGATTTGACGCGATAATCTATAAAAGAAAATTGAAAAAATTAGGAGTAAAAGTAATTTACTCAAAAATGAATATTCCGGACGGCCCGGAGGGAATAATTTTAGAGAGTGTGCTTGAGGGCTTAGATGAGTATTATTCTGAGGAGTTAAGACAAAAAGTTATAAGAGGGCAATACGATAATGCTTTACAGGGTAAAGCCTCCGGTGGCCCTGTACCTTATGGCTACAAATTATCTGATGATAAGTTTTATATGATTGATGAGGATAGAAGTATCATTGTTAGAGAGATTTATAATCGTTATGCCGCCGGAGAGTCCATAGTAGCAATAACGGAGGACTTAAACCGGAGAGGATTAAAGACGGCCAAAGGAGAAAACTTTAATAAAAATTCTTTACACCGTATGCTAAAAAATCCAAAATACTATGGGCTATTGATATTCAAAAGTAAAGACGAAAGTTATGACGAGGTACGAAAAGAGGACGCTATACCGGCAATTATCACAAAGGATTTATATATGAAAGTACAGGAAAGAATAAACCAAAATAAACATAAGACGGCTAAGACGCTTGCAAAAACATTACCCGTAACATTTTTATTAAGTGGTAAAGTTTTTGACGGGACATGTGGAGGCTCTATGGTAGGGGATAGCGGCACGAGTAAAACAGGCCAAACGTATTATTACTATACATGCAATAATAAAAAATCTAAAAAAGGATGTAAAACAAAATCAATTAAAAAAGATTTTTTGGAGGATTTAGTTATAAATACTACCAAAGAGAGTATTTTAGTACCGGACGTTATGAATTTTATATCAGACAGTATCTCTCAATTACAGGATGAAAATTATGACGAGAGCATGCTTAATAGTATGACGTCCGAATTAAAGCAAGTCAAAGCAAACATAAAAAACCTTATGGCCGCTATTGAGAGAGGTATTATAACGAATACAACTAAAGAGCGCTTATTAGAATTGGAGAGGAGACAGGACGTATTAGAGGCTCAAATACAAATAGAGAGAAAAAGAATTGAGGCTCCTAAAACTGTTACGGATAAAGTTTTATTTTATCTCGAAAAATTTAAAGACGGGGACGCTAATGATGACATGTACCGTAAAACTTTAGTAGATATGTTTGTAGAGGGGATTGTAGTAAATCCGGAATACATCACTATTGCTTATAAATACAACGGGGATAACGATATTATTGACGTACCATTTAATTTAAAAGACTCATCCGATAATAGTGTTCGGATGAGTCTCATAAATTGGAGTTTACGATACAACATCCGAACTCTGAAACGCCCTCAAATAGCCTTTGATATAAAAAATGGGTGGATACTTTACACATTTAAAAGAGCGGCATAATAAAAATCCTACTCAATAAGTAGGATTTTTATTTCGATAAAAGGGGTTAATACTCATCCCCTGTTTAAAGCCTCCGTTATAGAGTATTTACGTTAGGACATCCGCTCTTTTGGGATTTTTACATCTGTGTACTTTAGAAAACCTACGGCATATAATACCGGGCGAGTCAGTTATTTTTATTAAATTTTCTGATTAGTCGTAGCAATCTCGCTTGATCTCTTGTTGTCATACAATTCTTATACTTGACGGCTAACATTAAAATCTCCTCAGAAATATCGGAGGCTTTTTTAAGTTTCTTTTTATCCTTAATTACCTCTGTTTCTGATTGGCGCTCTTTACTCGTCTCAGCAAAAGAAAAGAAATTAGACAGGGACTCAAATAACGCCTTTATCATTAAACTAATCCCTGTCATGTCTCTACTCCTCCAACAAAATTTTACCGGCCTCGACTAATTTTTCGCCGATAGCAACTATCGCCTCAGCCCCCAATTTCAACCCTAAAAGATGAGCCTTACGCTTATCCTCATTAAGTTCATTTTCTGCTTTGCTTTTTAGTGTTACGAGGTTGTTAATAATCCTGTCGGCTTTTTTCTGCAAAGTTTTATAAGCAAATGTTTTAACCGCCGGGATTACTTTTTCGTCCACTAATTTTTGAATAAAAGGTTTTGATATTACCAAAAGCCCTTTAATTTGTTCTTTTAGTTCTGCAACGTCCATAAGTCCCTCCTACTTTACTTTGTAATTATCAATAGCCTGTTTTCTATTTTTGCCCCTAACAAAAGAGACGTGTATCCAAATATTACCTTTTGAGTCTCTTTCAAAAAGTAATTGATCGTATTCAAGATTATTTTTCATCCATATAAATACGTCATGAAGATTAACCCCTTTAACAACAAAATCCACCGCTTGACCTTTTAAGTGCTGAGAGTTGCTTTTACCCCCCACTTTTGTATTTAATTGGGAGCAACGGTATCCGGATGTAGGGATAAAAGGTACCCCAAAATGTATTCTTGCCGGATTTAAAACATAATAAATTACATCAAGCATACAATCTAATGCTTGAATAGGAGGCATATTATTTATGTTATTTGCTACCGCCGTATCAGAGTGTATTAACTCACTCAATTTAAAAAATAACATCCTAACCCTCCGCAATAATTTTGTTATAAATCGCGTCCACCTTATCCTTAATATCGCCAACTGTCTCTTTAATATGCTCATGATCTTGTATCGTTGCGAATTTCTTTTCGCAATCGTCCATTATTTCCCTATGCTTTTTCTCTAACTGCTCAGGAGTAACAACTAAGCGTTGCTGATATAGAAAAACCAACACTACAATTATTATTGGAGCATATTCAAGTATCGCTTTAGCGTCCATTAAATTTTCCTGTTTAAGTATTCGACACAACCATTATACACTATTTTGAGAAAAATGTGTAAATTTTTGTAAAAAGTTTTACATTACTTAAAGAGAGGGCAAAAGCCCTCCGCTCTAAGTAACAGGGTTGATTAACTCTTGTACTTCCTCAACGGTAAAACCTCTAAGGAATAACAAAGCATTAGGATCCTCTCTCAATTCCTCGAGTATTCTCTTAGTTTCAGCCTCCGGATCCATGCCGTCTTTTTCCTCAACGACTCTGTAATTATCTCCCTCCGGAGCCTCCTCTCCGTCATCCAACTCTCTAACTCTAAACCAACTAAACCTACTGTCTAAAAGAGTTTGTAGAGCCTGTCTCGTTTCGTTAGGATAATTCTCTATACAGTTGAGATAATCCTGTTTTGTGTTAAGTTCTTTTGGAAATCCACGCATATTAACCTCCTTTTGTTTTTGTTTTGCGTCTTGTAGTAACTCATCTAATTTTATCAACGTCATTAGATTATATGTATCGGCCCACTTGAGCCAACCGTATGTACTTGCTATACTTGAGCAATATGTCTCAAGAGATATTTCTTTATTTGCTAATTGGCCCGGTAATTTTTTCAGCCGTCTTTTAACACGTTTAGCCGTACTCTTTCGTAACAGAGTATAATCCGGAAAATGTCGATAGCCTAAAAAATCAACGCCTCTACTTGTTTGAAATAAATCACACTTGCTCAAAGTTAATTTTAATCTTTCTGCTAAAAACATCTCAATCTTTTTGGCCGCGTCTTTTAAAAATTCTTTATCGTCATGAAATAAACAAAAGTCATCACAATATCGGATATAATCTTTTATCCTTAATTCGTGCTTAACAAATTTATCTAATTCATTCATGTACAAATTGCCAAACAGTTGAGAGGTTAAATTCCCGATAGGAGAGTTAGTCTCTCCCGGAAATGAATAAACAATATCTCTCAAGAGCCATAGAGTATTTTTGCATTTAATTTTACGCTCTAATAGGCTCATAAGTATATCATGATTTATTGAGGGGTAAAAATGTCTTATATCCCCTTTTAAGCAATATTTATTACGTTTAACAAATTCTTTTGTACGGGTACTGCCGCTATGTTGTCCTTTACCTTTTCGACAAGCGAAAGAGTCATCAATAAAAGTTTTTTCAAATATCGGCTCAATAATATTAACTAAAGCATGTTGTACAATCCTATCCGGAGCAAATGGTAAAATATAGATTGTCCGTTTTTTAGGCTCATAAATAATTTTAGTTGTATATCTTGATGTCTTAAAAGTTTTATTGACTAAGGCCTCTCTAATTGCTTTTAGATTAGCCTCCTCATTCTTTTCAAATTTTTGTACGCTCTCAAATTTTGAGCGACATCTCCGGGCCTTTTTGTATGCCGATTTAATATTTTCCGGATCTATTATTTTGTCCCAAAGATTACCATGTCTTTTCATATAAAAAGCCTCTTACTTTCAATTTCTTTACTAACAAAAAGCCTATCCCTCTTTGGCTTGCGCCTCCGATTAGTAGTGTATTTTGCCCTATCGGACAGGGCTATGAGTTCAGTTGTCGAAAGGGGATTACTCCCCTTTATACATCTCAGCCTGCGACCGCCATTGTTCGCGTTCGAGTTAGACGAGGCATTGTTGAAATTACGACAACGGGGACCAGTGTACCCACCGTTATTCCAATTACCACCGGCAATCACAAAGTGAACGTAACTCATAGCCTTAAACTTTAAAACTCGACATGACAACTCAGCCCGCGACCGCCAGAGCTCGCGCTCGAGT
>Ga0265300_10000509_pt1 | contig 40846 bp, 51 predicted proteins | sample AusTroGonzalo_MG_FD_193482 | JGI IMG/M metagenome (GOLD analysis project Ga0265300, IMG submission 193482) | Bovine rumen microbial communities from tropical cattle in Woodstock, Queensland, Australia - Gonzalo_03 | ecosystem: Host-associated > Mammals > Digestive system > Stomach > Rumen ... | reverse complement strand
CTTAACAGAGGCAAAAATTGCCTGCACATCTTCCGGACACGATGCCGTACACCCGTTTTTGAATTCCATAACTTCCATAATTACCTCCCTATATAAGCTCCTGTGATCGCCCAGACAAGGGCCTCCACTGCTATGAACATCATCACGCTGGCCGCCAGCGTAGCGTAGACAATGTCTTTATATGTCCGCCACATTCAGATCAGCTCCTGTGCTATCATCCGGCCGAAGTCTGCGTACACGTCAGCCACGCTTGCGGTCATCCTGATTTCGGCCATTCGTTTTACCAGCATCTCACGCAAATGGGCTTTATACATCTCCACATTCACATCGGCAGGAATATTTGTTAATCCGGGCCTCGGTATCTCGTCCGGAAGAACTATGTCCTCGGCCTCCTGGTCCTCATACCATTTGATAGGCACCTTCTCCGGGGCCGGGCCGTCATCCAGCTGCGCGATTGCCGCGTTGATATCTCCGATACTACACTTCAGTCCTTTTGCCAGTTTCTGCTTTGTGCCGTCCAGGATTGTACCGCCGGCCTTGATCCGGTTGATCGTCGTGTAGTTGATTCCTTCGTTTTCTGCCAGCTGCTTCATGGTCAGCCCCACTTCCGGCAGCTTCTTTTCGATAAATTTATACAGGCTCATCTTTTACCTCCCCATACGCCGGCGGCAGGAACCGCCATGCTATTACGTTACTGTTCATGCCGACATGCCACTCGCCCTTCAGATAGAAGCCCAGCACCAGATTCTTTACGCCTTTTTTATTCTGCGTGCAACACAGCACCTTATCGTCATCCGGCGGCAGCGTTATCTCTACCGGAACCCATTCCCTGAGCGGATCAGGTTCGCCCTTCATCTGCAGCTGCTTCAAGCAGGTTACGCCTTCGTCTGCCAGCCCGTCCTTGACGTCTTTGGGAGAGACATAACCTTCACGCATTGCCTGCACATCTTTCTTGGCATGCTCGATCAGCCTGCTGAACCTTGTGTTTCCCCAGCCGAACGCGTCGTGCAGGTACCGCATGATCGCCATATTGTTACACTCTACACCGTCCTCGAAGCCGTCCTGGTATGCAGCCTTTTGGTAGGCCGCCAGCCATACTGCAAACTTGGCCGACTCCATCTTCTGCAGCTTCTTGATTTCTTGCGCTGCCGCTCTCCGCTGTTCCCGGTTCATAGCCACCCCACCATCTTCAGCACCAGTACAACATTAAGTACAGTTATTGTTGCAACGAACCAGTCCTTTTCCATCACGCTGTCCAGGATATCCCCGGCAGCCTGCGCCGTCCGGTCCAGTACGTCCAGCAGTACAAATACCGCCACCCAGAACGCCACCCAGATTGTTTTCATAAAGCCAGCCTCCTTTTGCATGGTCTGTTCAAATCGCGCAGCAGGTTCTTCTTTTTGTGATACTCTTCGTGCGCGTAAAGGTAATCTTCTCCCCACCGGTCAAAGTCCGCCGCATCCCGGCAGCTGCCGATCAGTGCCATCAGCAGCTCCATCTGCTGATACAGTTCCCATCTGGTCACGTTGTTTTGCCTCCTTTACTTTCGGACACCAGCGCGGATGCGTATTGCGCAGTTTGTCCCATAATATTTCCAGGCAGTCCCGGCAGTGAAAAAACGTCTTGTGAAGGATCTGTTTCGTCTGCAGTCTGTCGCAGTACACACAGCGGATCATAGCGCGCCCCCCTGGGCCACCCGCATCACGTAGGCCAGGCGGTTCCGCAGTTCCTTCACTTCCTCCTTTAGGCTGGCGATCTCGTCGTCCTTCTGCCTGCGCTCCCAGGCAGTCATACCCTTTGCCGCCGGGCCGATGCTCTCCAGCTGATAGACCTCTGCCGCGCTGTACCTCACGCCCGGCATGTTGGGCAGCCGGTGCAGCTTGCCTTCGGCCTCCATCTTCCGGATCGTACTGGGCGCGTACCCCCAGCGCTTCGTCAGCATCTCCGGAGTAAATACCGTCAGTTCCATGTTGCCTCCTTACAGATTCTTTTTCATGTCCTTGTAGGCACTCCAGTAACCGCAATACGTTTCCGCCACCGAAACGATGTTTCGCAGGGCTTGTTTCATATCGTCTGCGTTGTCGTGGTAAAGCGCCTTGTCGCCTTCTGCAGCATATTGCGATACGCTTGCGCTCAACGAGTGAAATTTTTGTTTAATATCTGCAACATTGGCTGCCATACGGAACGCGTCGGCCATGTCCTCATACCGTTCACTGGCCCGCAGGTATTTCTGCTCGCCGCATTCCTGGTACGCGTTGTAGTTTTTCACTTGCAGCGCGTCGTACTTATCCGCCAGCTTCAGCAGGTCTTTTTTATCTAACATGCTTGCCTCCTGTTAATCATCTGTAAATGGTTTGCCTCTGACTTTCCCTTTTGCATCCAGCTGCTCTGCATATTCTTTTGCATCAGCCAGGGAATATTTTTCAATAACGTCTTTCCCATCCAGCTTTACCCAGTAAGTGGTGTGATCCCACGTTCCCGGCCTACCGTTTGCATGCGGGATATGCCGCTTCCGACTTTCAATTTCAATTCCCTTTCCGGCGGCATGGTAAATGGTAGTGGTCCCTTCCTTCGACACTATGCGACCGGTTCGTTTCCAGATTAGATTTGCCATGTGACCTCACACCTTCCTAATTTCCAAACTGTAATCTTGAAGCGTTCCGGCCCTGCACTGGCTCATTAAACTTTTGCTTACTTCGTCCATCCTCTTTTCGGCAACGTCCATCGTACCAAAGCGTTCTTCCGTTTTTTCGTAAAACGGATAGTTATTAGTTTTGTGGATAATCAAAACATAATCTCCCATGTCTGCCTCCTCTTATTCTGCGTCCAGCAGCTCGTCAATCGTGCAGCCCAGCGCTTTGGCTATGGCCGGCAGCTTATCAGTGCGCGGTAAAAATTCGCCAGTTTCCCACTTACTGATTGCGCTTCTGTCAATCTTTAGAACGTCAGCAAGTTCCTGCTGCGTAAGCGCAGCTCGCTCCCTGCAGGCTTTCAGTTTGTTCAATTTTGGCACCTCCTTCAACTCTTACTGTGAGAAACTCTCACATCTCACTTGTTATTATAGTGACTAACTCTCACATTGTCAAGAAGATTTTTTATTAAATGTGTGCTATACTCACATTGGAGGTGATAAAAGTGAACCGGCTAAAAGAAATCAGAATCCGCCACCAAAAAACGCAGCAGGAAGTGGCGGACTATTTAAAAGTCAATAGAACCACTTATACCAAATGGGAAACCGGCAAGCATGAACCAGACGCAGAAACCCTTGTCAAGCTCGCTGTTTATTACGGCGTTACCGTAGATGAGTTAATAGGCGTCGCCCCCGTCAAAGGCGTCCGCATTCCTATATATGGATCCGTCCCGGCCGGGATCCCGCTGGAGGCCATCGAAAACATAGAAGGCTACGAAGAGATTACGCCGGCCCTTGCCAGTAAAGGCGAATACTTTGCGTTGAAAATCAAGGGCGAATCTATGGCGCCGTATATCCTGGACAAAGATATCGTCATCGTCCGGAAGCAGGAGGCTGTGGAAACCGGAGATATTGCCATCGTGATGGTAGATGGCAGCGACGCAACCTGTAAAATGGTAAAGATCGGCGACGACGGTATCACCCTGATCGGCCACAACACGCTGGTCTACCCGCCGCACTTTTACTCACAAAAAGAAATAACCACCCTGCCGGTCCGGATCGTCGGCAGAGTGGTAGAAGTTAAAAGGAGTTTGGTATAGGAGGAAAGATTATGATTTTTAATATTTTAAAAGGCATCGCTTTTATTTTTGTGTGTCACAACATTATCTCTTTCTTTAACCCAAACAAAAACCCACGGTTTGTTATGCAACATTCAGTAATCAGTTTCGTTGGTTTTTTCGGAGGCATAGCCCTGCTCCCACTTATTTCTCTGGCATTCTTCCCATTATGGTTTACAGTATTATGTTATGGTATTTTTGTAATGGTCAATCTTGGCGTAGACACAAAAGCGCCAGCGTACACGTTATCAAGTTTTGAACGCAAGCACGGAATGATGTTCAACAACATAGGAATGTTGTTATACGTCGTAGCCTTTGCGCTTTTTATTTATCAAACCTTCTTCACTTAAAACCAAACTTGAACTAATCTTGATTTAAAAAATCGTTTGTCTCCAATTCCAACAAGCCTCACAAACCGCACGGTTGACACGTTCTATTGTTTGACGATCGTTTGAACTTGCAACAATCTTGATGCAAACTTGCAACCAAAATCGTCAAGTTTTGGTTCTTACGCTGAAAGTCAGCGCAAGTCAGCGCAACACTAATATTGCAAAATCAGTGGAATTTGCAATCTGCCTCCACCAATATTGCAAAATCAGGGGAGAATGCAATCATGAAAACAACAACCACCTACCGGCAAAAAGATTCCGGCTGGCAGATCATCGTCAGCTGGAAGGACACGTCCGGGCACTGGCACCAGAAAAGCAAGCAGGGCTTTGCCAGGAAGGCGGACGCCAAAGAGTGCGAAGCGGCGCTAATAGAACAAATAAAAAACCGGCCCCGCCCTGTTGACCAGGTGCTGGCCGGAATTACCCTGGAAAAGTTCTGTGAAATCTTCCTGCTGTCCAAACAATCTATCGCACCGAACACCAAAACAAACTATACGGCGGCCGTACGTTCGCTCCAGGGCGTCGCAAATAAGCCGGTCCATACCATAACATACCTTGACCTGCAAAAGGCCGTCAGCGCGTGGACAATAAAGCCGCAGACACAAAAGCAATACAAGACAAAGTTGGACGTTTTGTTCCGGGCGGCCGTCAAACCGTACGGCCTGATCACCGTCAATCCCATGCAGGATATTGAGATTAAAAAAGACCGGCAGAAAAAGGAACGGCTGACCGTATCAGCCGACCAGTTCCGGCGGATGATATTAGGCGCAAGGACGGACGCGGCCGTCGCCCTGGCAATCTGTTACTACACCGGCCTGCGCCGCGGGGAGCTGTTCGGCCTGACGTGGCAAGATATCAGCTGGACCGGGCAGACCATCCGGATCAATAAGCAGATGGACGTTTACGCCAACAGGATCACGGAACCGAAAAGCCGCAACGGGTTCCGGACCGTACCGATCCCCCAGCCTCTTCTGCTGATGCTGCGGGAATACCATCGCGCCACGCCGCTGGATTATAAGCGCCGGCTGTTCCCGCACCCGCAGGGAACGCTGGGAAAGATGCTGGCAGCACTCCGGGCAGAGGACCCAGCCTTTACGCCACACTGCCTCCGGCACACCTACGCCACCACGCTGCTGGCAAATGGCATTGACATCCGGACCGTGGCCGCGCTGATGGGCGACGACACGAAGACGGTGATCAATACCTACGTCCACTATACCGATGAGATGCGGGCAGCTGCTGCGGAAGAAATCCAAAAAATTTTTTCAAATTATTTTTGACGATTCCTTTTGACGGAACAACGAAAAAGCGCCAACCATGCGGATGGACGGCGCTTTCAATTTATTATAGCGCAATTTTGATGCGTTGTACATAGTTAGCCGGCAACTTCTTTACACAGCATTTTTACTGCGTTTCTGTAAAAGCAAAACCGCACAGGAGAACGATAACCGCCGTTGAATTTTTGACGGATTTTTGACGAACAAAAAATGCCCCGGTGTGCCAAGCCGGGGCGTAACGAAAGGAAGGTAAATAGGGAGTTCATCTATGGCATATCACAGCCACTGTTAGTGTTGTGATAGTCATGGCAATCCAAAAGTTTCTCTGCCGCTTAATTCGCAACCTTGTTCTCTTTTCCTCGTTTGCGTATTGTGTCAATAATTGATTTGCTTTGTCTAATGATGTCTGCGCTTTCTGTAACTGTTCCTTGGAGATAGTCAGCTGATTCTTGAGCATTCCCAATTCCTGCTTCGATGTTTCCAGCGTGTCCTTCAGCCTGCCCAATTCCTGCTTCTGCGTTACTGATATTTGTTCCAGCTTGTCCAAGTTCGTTGCTAATTGGTTTAATTCCGCTTCCGTTACAGTATACATCTTCGGCTCGTTCCCAGCCGCATAAGTAACCGGCGCAGAATATACCCACCATGAAAACAACAGCAATAAGAACAGCAATAGCCATATCTTTTCCCGTAATCTCAAGTTCTGAAATATCATACATATTTACCTCACGATACAACGTGCACACACGGATTCAGACCCGCCGCCACACTACGCCGCCAATGGTGGCACATCCAAAAGACATCGGCGTTATACATTCTAAAACACCCTAATGTAGGCAATAACTCTTGAAACGGTTGCATACTACCATCCCAGCCAAGATTAGAACCACCACCGTGGCAAGCACGGCCTCTGCCATCAATATTGAGATAACCCCAACCATAGGCAGCTGACAGGTCATCCTCGTCCGGGTAGTCGATATCAACCCACACCGTATCACGATACACACCATCCTCTGCGTTACTGTGTTCCTGCCCAGCTTCGTTAGTTCCGTCATAGTAGTCTGTACTCATTGGCAACTCTGCAAAAACGTGGTAGTCCAAATCTAATAGGTATATCCGCTTTTCTGTTTTGTTTATCTGTATTTCTTTGAGATAACTCATTTCTTTCTCCGTTTGGATTCCAACGCCTCAATGCGTTCTGCCAGACGTTTCAGTTCTCTGCGCTGATAGGCAGACTCAAGGCACAACGCCTCTTCATACCTCAAGGAGTACAAGTCGCCGGCGGCAATGTCGTCATCCGCTTCCCACGCATCGTAGCACACAACGCCATAGCGCATGGCATCAAGTCCGTGTTCTGCAAACACCTTAATGATTCTCTGTGCGATCAGGCCAATGTGGATACGGGCGGCCTTGCCCTTCTTTTCAATGGCATCCTTGAAATTATACTGTACCCACTGTACGTCACCCCATGCATCCAGCACCTCATCCGGGATGGGTTCAATGTTGTCCTTCAGACGTTCATCAGACGTGTTGATAGTTCCGTTGGCAGCGAACACTTCTGCCCACAGAACGGAAGCAGAACCAAGGTTCAGCGTGTTGGACGAACCGGGAAGGAACGCTTTTACGCCACCGGACAGATGCGCCAGCGAAACAAAGATGTTATCGTTATTCCAATTGTCCTGCAACCTTGTGTACGATACGCCGCCGCTGGTCAGGTATTTGCGGATGCCGCCAAGCTCTTTATCGTTCTTGTCTACAAACTTCAGGCCGAACCCGCCCATGTTTGCGCTTGGTGCTGTCCCCGTTGTAATTCCGGTGTACTTCACAAAATATGTGTCACGGGTGTTTAACAGTTCTGTTTCCTGGATCAACTCGCCCGTCATCGTGCCACCGGCCAACGGAAGGTATTCCCCAAACTTTGTGTCAAGTTCTTCCGTTGCCGCCGCCATGCGTTCAAGCATTGCATCCTTCGTAGTTAAGTCCGGCATTATTCCTCACCCCCCACAGCTGCTTCAAGGTTATTGACTATCTTTTCAATCTGTGCTTCTTCGGTTGTCAAAACTTCATCATCCATAATATTGCTCCTTTACCTGAAATTGTCCTTACGTTTCTGTATCAACGCCTTTATGTCCTTAACGGAAGAAACCCCGCATTCCCCAAGGTTCTCCAGTATTGACAAGGTTTCCGTACACACCAATATCATGCAGAACACCACCAGCACGAATGGTGGGATATGGTTTACTCGCAGGATCTGGTCACCCATGAATCCCGCAAATATCAGCAGGAAATAAACTATTGTCTTGCTCCAGAAACCATCCCTTAATGCCGTGGAATCTATCCTGCGCCATCTGTGTGCTGATGGAATCATCTTGATGTAAGTCAGTAGCGACCCACGTTTAGCCACTATCTTCTCGTCATAGGTATCCATGTACAGTTTGGCGGCCTCTGCCATCATGCGGGTGCTGATATCGATAACTTCCAAACCGATGAACAAACCGAAGACAGTACCAAGGTTTAACAGTGTAGCACCCACGGCGGATATGGCAAGTTTTTCTATCCCTTTGTCAGTAACGGTCTTAAATGTTTCGTGCCATTGTATCTTATCAAAAATCCCCTTTAGTATGTTCATGATACTTTTTTTATGCCCCCGGAAAGGAAGGATGGTTATAGCTTGAGATAAACTCCACACTCACCGTTACCCATGCCGTGCTGGCTGTGGCAGACTCGATCGGGTACGTTACAAGGCTGGATGACAACTGTACTATCTTGCTCACGGATGCGCCGTTACGCAGGATGAATGTCTCGTCACCAAACGTCAAGTCCATAGACGTTGCCTCGGCTTTTGCGGTCATGGTAACTCTGCAAATACAAGCCACAGCCGTGCTTACCTCGTTGGAAGAGATGTCAAGCACCTTGCCCATCGTTTTGGAATCCAGCTTTGTAGGAACAAGCGCAGTATCAGAAGCATCGGCCTTTTTGCAATCCATCGTCAGTATTGATACGCCGGGGACGTTCACCCCTGACCATTTGTATCCGTTCACGGAATCATATGTACCCTGAATCACATATTCCTTGGATACGTTCTTGCTTTCATTCACCGGCACATACACATTGATAAGGAACGCAAACGCCGTGGCATCACTGTCATCGATAAGATGGTTGCGGATCCCGCCGACAAACTTGGATATCTGCATGATGTACTTATTGTACGTTGTCAGACCTAAATCAATCGCAATCTGATAATTGGAATACACCATCATCTGAATGGTAGTGTTTGCATCCATCGTTTCAAGTACATCTTTCAACCCTGTAGATACGCCGTCATACACATCACCCACATTGCTGAACGCATCCTTGACCGATGCGTAGCTGACATAGATTCCGTTAAGATTGACCGGTTCAACGCCTTTGTAGTTCAGTTCACCATTAGATGTTTGGATAGTAAACGTACCATTCTCTTCAGAATCGAAACAAGGAATCCCGTAATGGTTACAGAAATTAATTATTGCGCTTTCGTAACTTCTGTTTTTTAACCCCGTTGCCTGCGTACCAAAATTACACAGCACGGCCTTGGGCGCAACGCCCATTGTTCCTGCCTTGTCCATGTAACCGATGAACCCATGATGAGGGGCCTGGTATATGTCGGCCTTCCGTCCCGCTTTCAGCGTGTTAAAGAAATACGCTTCCCCATCCGTATACAGGTCTGCCATGATCTGCATGGTAGTCCCGCCAAACTCCGCAAAAGCCGTCATGCTCGTCCAGTTATAGTTAAAGTCGGCGGGCGCATAATTGTCGTACCAGTAGTCAAGGTCACAGTTATTGAACGTAATCTTCACTGAATTGACCCGCACCGTTTCGTTTTCTTCCGGCGTGGTGTAAGTGTTACCGTTGGACGATATCCACGTTGTCAGTGCCGTGTACGCCGCTGACGTATCGTAGTATGTCGGGTCACAATCTGCGGGGATATACCACACACAGTTTGCGTGGGGAACAGTTGCAAAGATGGTGTCATACTTGCCGATGTGGTCATGGTGGTAATGCGATATGCACACGGCATCTACGTTCACCACGTCAGACAATGCGCTGATTACATCTGCCGCCGCTTCCTCTGTGTTGTCAGAAAGGTCAAAAAGTATAGCGTGTTTGTTACTGTCAACCAGCGCAACACAGCAGGCACGGGCAGACGTGGCAATGTTGCGTACCTCATACTTCTCCGTCAGCTTTTCTGCTACGTTCCCATTGTCAAGGATAATGGTGTTCTCGCCATCGTCCACGTCTCCGGGGATAAACGTGCGGACAGCATACATCCCGCCGCCGCCATCACGGATTTCACTGTACCCGCCCGTCCATGCGAACATTCCGTCCGTCAGGTCGGTTGTCCTCAACACGGCAACGGTGTCCACAACAACAACGTCATTTCCTTCTGCCACGATCCCGGCAATGATTTTGTCAACATAGTCCTTGGTTGCCGCATCCTGCTGCAGCACCGGATTCCGCACATCCTGTATGGGATAATTGTTTGCCGCCCATCCCACAGCACCTTCCTTCAGCTGCATGAAGTTCCGCTCACTCCATCCCCACACGTCCTGCAGCAGCATGGTCAGTTTGTCTAACCCTTTTTCAATTACAGAGAAAGGCCATGCATCCCCAAGGTCTGCTTCCTGCGTAAGAGGAAGGTCACGGTACACGATAAGTTTCTGCCCTTCTGCCACAACCGGTGGCTGGTCTGCTTCCGGTGGTTCTGCGCCGGGTGCGTAACCGGGGTAATATGCCGTAGAATTGACCTCGTCAATGTAGTAATCAGAAGTCAGCACGGCCTGCGTACCGTCCACGTCCTGCAATATCAAATGCACATCGGTTTTGTCTATGACTTGAAAAGTGTAAGGCCACGCCTTATTTATTCCGTCACCGTTGTATATCACCTGGTTTACTGTCGAGATAACCATTACATAACTCCTTTCTAAATGATTAAAGGCACCCCGGTATGGAGTGCCTCATTCGTTTGTACTACTATAACATATTTTTTAAGCCCATTACTCAAAGAGTTTTCACTTTTTCTTTATTATTTGTTCCGTTCGCGCTTCGGTCGGCGGGTCGCCAGATCCTCCAACCTCGGTTCCATACCGTTTACGAAGATGTCGTACGCATTCCAGAACAGCCGGTTCATCTGGGCCGGTACGCCGGCAGCAATACCTGCCACGTCCGTCAGTCCTTCCAGTCCCGCCTCGAAGTCCCCGTCAATCATCTTGCCCATCTTACCGGAGGCCCGGTACACCTTGTCCAGGCTGGACTCGATGATGCTCATCCGGTAGCTGTACGCCTTAATTCCCAGTGTCTTGTCCATCGCGAAGTTTGCGACCGGTCCGTAGATACCCACCAGGGACATCGGGTAGTGCATCAGTTCCGTCGTGTAGTTCTTGTACTCGTCGTCGTCATCGTCCGCGAACGGGTTATCCAGCGCGAATACCAGGTTAAAGAAACAGGCTGCCAAATACTTGGACGCCACGAACGCTGTGATCCGCTGTATTGCCTCTGCAGTGTTTCCCTCTGCCAGTAGGCGCCGGTCAATGTTATACTCACGCATCCACTGGTTCAACTGGGTGTTAAAGAATCCCTGGAACGCGGTAAACAGTTTGTACACCGGTCCGCCGCGTTGCAGGCTGGATACGTCGGTCGCCCGGCCGGAACCCAACGTCCTGCGGATGATCGCGTCCGCAAAGTCGATTGCTTCCTGCTCCGTGGCGCCGGAGTTAATCTTTTTGGTGTATGCCTGCATCCATACCGGGCGGGCCGTCAGTCCGTCCGTGTACATCATTGCCTTAGCACCCCACTCCATGGCGGAGCGTTCAAACTTATTCAGCTTGCCCTCTTCCCTGAGGTCTGCCAGCGTGATATCAGGAGTCTCGCTGCGGGAACGCATGAATGCGCTCTTCTGGTCTACGAAGTCCCACATTTCGGAGAAGGATCTTCCATCAAACCCGTTGCTCATGGCGTTACCGAATGCACCCAGCACGTCGCTGTATCCGAATCCTTCCACGGTATTCCCGTACAGGAACATGTTTCCGAAGTTCTGCAGGTTGATCCGCAGGTTCAGCATGACGATACTGTTTACGGTCTTCCTGCGTAACCAGCCGGCAGTCGTTGCCAGCAGGCCTTCGCCCATCGACATGGACGCGCTTCCGTTCGGTTGTGCAGCGTTTTCCAGCATCTCCCGGAAGGACTGCATGTCTGCTATGCCCAGCTTGGATTTCATCAGACCGAACATCACCTGGTCGTTCAGTATCCTGCGGAACTCGGTCATGGTTTCGCGCCAGCACAGATCGTGGATGGCCTGCCGCATGGCACGGTCTTCGCTTCCTTCGGTCAGGTCAACCGGATATTCCGCTTCCACACGGGTGATCATGTGGCCCTGGCTGGTGCTAAGCGTGCGTACGTTTTTGCCCTGCTGCGGGTCGGTGTCGCTCACCGGCAGCACCCCCTGAGGATGACTGCCCATCTCACCGTTGCGAATCAGCGGGAAGTACCCGCCCCGGAACACAATCTGCTCACCGTTGGACAGCGTCAGGGTCACCGGGTATGCCTCCACCTTCTTTGGTGTGAACCCTTTGGTCCTGCGTTCCAGGTCTGCCATCTCACCCCAGTACATGCCGGCCAAATCTATCTTGGCCTGCGCGTACGCGATGTCTTCCTTGGTCAGTACTCTGCCAAGGAATTCCAGCAGGTTTTCTTTGGTCTGCTCTATGGCCTCTTCCTTGCTCAGCAGTCCGTCCGGGAACACCCACAGGGAACTGCCGCGCAGCGCCTCGGAGGGATAACTGCTGCACAGTTTCCGTGCATTGCCTTCATTGCCCAGGTTCATCAGCATCTTGGTTAAAACAAACTTGCTGGCGGACGCGCCCAGTTCCTCATAGTATACGTCCTGCGCCTTTTCTGCAAGCGTCGCATCGTCCGGGCACCATGCCTGCTCTATCTCTGTTTTCCGTTTCTGATATGCCTCGATATGGTTAAACTCGTTGTCGTTTGCGTGCTTGATCGCGTCACCAAAGTGCCGGGAGAAGAACCCGAAGTGCCACCCGTCCATTCTCTCCAGGAAGTTATCCAGCGTCTGGTACGCCGCCGTGAACCGTTCCATCCAGGTGGCCGTCTGTTTCTCGCCCAGTATCGGCGTAAACTTTGTTGCCAGCTTGTTCAGGTTCTCTATGGCCTGCGCTTTCCACTCGTTATACGTGGCCTTGGACTCAAAGAAGTTGTCTGCCTTCTCGGCCTTGTCCATGGTCTTGATGTATTCCATCAGGTCCACGACTTTTTCGTAGTCGTCTAACTTCATGTTCTTGGGGTCGGTGATTGGCCATGTTTCGTCCGCCAGCCAGTCAGGCAGTTCGCCAAACTCATAATACCAGTTGGCCATCTCGGTTAGGTATTCCGTCAGCGTCTGGGTCCTGGTTGTCGGGTCGTAGTCTTTGTTCGTAATCCCCATGCGGGCGAACAACGCCATGGCCTGATTAAAGTGCTGCTCGCTGTACCATCTCTTTGGCGTTGATCTGGCCAACCTGCGCAGGAACTTGTCGTACTGTTTCTTCCGTTTAGCCAGGTTAGCGGCCTCGATAACCATTGCATGGTTGAAGGCCTGCATGTCTTTGTAGTGGCGCGCTGTTTCGTAGTCCTTCTTGGCCATTGCCTCGGCGGACTTCACAGCACACCGGCGCTCGGCAGCAATGTACTTGTTGACATTGGTGGCGTCCTTCAGCTTCATATTGGCCACTTCTTTCTGGGCCGCCACCTTCGCCTGCTGACGTTTTGCCATGGCCAGTTTGCGCGCTGCTTCTGCGGACCGTTGCTGGGCTGCCGCCTTCGTCGCAAAGTCCTCTATCAGCACCTGCTCTACGCCCACCAGGATACCGGACTCATCGTTATACATGGCCATGCGGGTCGCCTCTTCGGCCTGCTCCCGCTCGGTGTAGTAGTCCGGGAATTCTTTCTGCACTGCTACGTCCATGGCGGCGTTGTATGCTTCCGTCTCATTAGGATCGTTGGTTATCTTCTTTGCCAGTTCGTCAGCAGTAAAACCATTCTGTTCAGCAATAATGCTCCACTCCACGATCCGTTCAGGGGTCATTCTGTTTTCAAGATACTGCTTTGCGTACACCTTCGCGCTGGCAGCGTTCTCTCCGCCGATGACTTCGCGCACGGTTCTGCTTGCCACGTACAGCGGACGGTTCGCTACTTCCTGCCGAATCTCGTCAGCATGGATGTTGCGGAAGGTTTCAATTTCCTTTTTCCGATCTTCACGGAAGTTAGCCAGACGTTCTTTGGTCAGTATCTCGACTGCCTTGTCCTGAGCCTTCAGGATGTAGTCCTCTATGCGTTTCTTGGTCGCGTCGGAAAGGTTGTCCGTGATCACGCTGGGCAGTTTGGCAAAGTACCCTTCTACCCGCTTCATCTCTTCCACGTCTTCCTCGGAGGCCAGCATCCGGTCGAATACCTCACGCACCTCGTCGGTCAGCGGCACTGCATTCTTGTTCCGGGATATGGCAGCGTACACTGCTTTCAACCATTTCGCGAAGCGTTTGAACACCGGCCGCAGTTCCCGGGTCGGCGCCTTGTCTTCCATGACGTATGTTTCCAGCGCCTCTGCCAGACGTTCGTGCGCTGCACGCCTGCCTTCCGTATCCATCTTGGCCCACTGTGCTGTGGTGATTCCACAGTACTGCATCAGTTTTTCGAAGTCGTCTCGCTGCTGCTTGGTTGCCCTGCCGGCAGCTATCTCTCGCCATAGGGACTCAATAAAGTAGTGGCCGGTTTCGTGGATGACGGTGGATGCGTCCGCGCCTTCAAACAGTTTGATGACTGCTTCCCCGTCCGTGAACGGGTCGAAGGAACCTTTGATTTGGGAGGTAGGTGCGTTTTCCTGGTTGTAGACATTCTGGCCGGCTTGCATCTCAATTGCGGAAGCAGCCACCTGTTCTGCTCCGCCGCCCCGGTTCTCATACTCGGAAGCGGGCATATCCTCTATGCCACCGTTCTTGTAAATCTCGCTCAAGGCTTTAGTAAACCGTTTACTATAGTCGGTGGTAGAAGTCTTGGTTCCCTCAGCAGTACTGTCCCACAGGTCTTTCAGCGGCATATGAATAAACTCATCGTAGGTAGGATACTGTCCTTTTTTAACCGGGTCAAACAAAGAACGAACACCTTCCCACAATTCTTTAAACCAGTCCATGATCTGTTTGCGCAAGGTTTTTCCGGTGCCATACTTGACAAACTTCAGCAACCGGTTCATTTCCTTGGGGTCGTCCGCGTACTCGGTTCTAATTTGCTTTTCAAGCTGGCCTTTATCCATAAAATCGCGAACGAAGGCCTCGTTTTCCCGCCCAACAATGCGGGCCAGCACCTCAGACGCTATTGCTTCCTCGTCACCACGGATGTTTGCATACAGCGGGTCATGCGTAACCTGCACCCATTCATATGTGTCTTTAAGCATAGACTTACCATGATTCCACAGTTTGGGGTTTACTTTCCTGGCAACCTGCACCCAAATGTGCGTAAACTCATGTGCCGGTGTATTTGCATTGAACGTATTCTCATTCAGGTATATCTTACCGTTGTGAGTAAAACCATAGACAATACCGTGCCCGTTGCGGAACACTTCCACACGGTTCTTTGCGGCCTCTTTCCCCATGGTCTGTGCTTCGCTTTTTTCCAGCGCGTCAAGGAAGTCACCCTGCTGTAAAGAAATAACATTTTTAGAACCCATGATATTTTTGAGCCTACGCATAAGTTCTTTGCGAACTTCACCGTCAATGTGCTGTGGTTCCAGGCGCTTCATGGCCTTTTCCAAAAATTGCTGACTGTTCTTCAACTCGGCAAGTTTTTCCATGTATGCGCCGCGTTCCGCCCATGCCTCGTCAAGAATTTCTTTTGCGTTCTCTGGCAACTGCATTCTGACAGCACCCTGGATAACCGGTTTACCGTCATTGTCATAACCGCGGAAATCTTCCTGCAATTTGTAATAGTTTGGATTTTTTATGTAGTCCTTAAACGTAGGTGTTACACCATTTTTATCGCACCATTCAAGATAAGCATCTGCTGCTTTCCTTGGATCTCTGTGTTCTTGAAGCAATGCGTTATAAGATATTACACTCATGCCGTTAGGAACATTTTTTTCCGTCTGGTCAAAGGTGAAATCCTTTGCGCGGTTTAACCCGGTCATTGCCAGCACTTCTTCGGACATCCCGCTCTTGTGGAACGGTATAACCTGGTCAATGCGCGGATCCGCCAACAACTTTTTCATGTGCGCGTCAGAAAGCGCAACGGCAATCGTTCCTACTCTGCCACCGTATTTTGGATTCTCCCGCAGCGCAAAGGCCTCCTCTACCGGGAAACTTTCGTCGGCCCAGGCGTAATCCCATTCTTGTGTTTCCGGGTTCCATACTAATCCGGCATGTTCTGCGTCTGTATTTGGATCGACCCTTGCCACAAGACTCATGTTGATCATCATACCAGTTTCGCCAAACAGTTTGACAAACGATGGCACCTTGGTATAGACGTGCATAGGCAGGCCCCTCACTGCAAGGTCCGCTACCATCTGCACATAATCTACAAACAGCATTGGGTTGAAGTCTGTAAAAGATTGCGCCCGGACGCCACCAATATCATAAAGTTTCTTCATCAGACCTTCGGCACCGTTCTTCCGGTCAAATATAACTCCCCATGATATCGGGTCGTATACGTCAAAGTATTCCAAAGGTTTGGACGTTGCCGCGCCATACATAGAAGCCAGCACGCCTCTAATAGACGTTTCTCCAAATTTGTCCATCAGCCAACTGGTCCCCCTGGAAGTTTGCAACCATTCCGGTTTAAATATGCCGGCCAGCGAAGGATCCTCCTTGAACAGTTTTGCAATCTTGAGCATTTTGTCAGGCGTAATGCCAGCATCACCCGTCTGTCTACGGGCATACATCGGCATAAATTTTCTGTATGCCAATTTAAACGCCTTTTCTGTTTCCGGCACCAGTTTTTCTTCCCCGGTCTTTTTGTCCTTGACCTTTTTCATTTTCTGCTGTCCGGTTTTTGGATCTATCACGGGGACCGGCGTCTCGTCTGTCATTGCTTCCAGTCTTGCCATCTGCTCAGGTGTAAATTGTCTTTTGTCGCCAACCACATTATCGTCCTCAATACCCAAAGCACGAAGAACAGATCTCCATTCAAAGCTGAATTTGTTGGCATCCATCAACACACGGACGCGCTTGCCCTCAACAAAGCAAATCTTGCAATGGGTAAGGAAACCCAATTCCGCCAGCATATCACTCAATGCAGTGTACTGTGTCGGGCCAATCTTTTGCGACATCCCTTTATCTACCAAAATTTGAATAACAGCGTCAAGTGCTTCTCGTTTGGTACACAGGGTACCAAGATCAATATTGTACACATACTCACCGTTATTCTTAAAAGCACTTACAGCGGGCAATTGTATACCGTTTTCCAGAGTGAAGCGTTTGAATCCCTTCTCATGCCATTCCTTCATGCTTGGATGTTTTTCCAAGAGTTCCTCTGCTATGGAAACGTAGAGCTCAATCCACGCCAATACCCCGTCTTGCTCGTCTTTGGTTAACCCTTTTTGCGCCATGACCTCACGCAGATAATTCTGTGTATCCTCGTCCCTTGCTGACGCGGCATTTAATTCCACAACACCAGGGGAAACAACCACGGAGCCGTCCGGGGATACTTCTGCCGTCTGGTACAGGAAGTCGCTGTTTTCCGGGTTGAACCTCTGTGACAAGGGAATGACGTTGCCATCCGCATCACGGGTAACCGGCTCGTTGGATTTAAGCTGATACTTCGCAGAACGCGTCTGCGGGATTATCTCCCTGGAGTCGTTACGCAAATCTTGTACTTCCAGTATAGGATAGTACCACTTTGTTTGCCCGTCTTCCAGATCGTAATTTTCTACGCCTTCAATCAGCGCGTCTTTGTACTCATCTGACTGATTGTTTATTTCGATGGGATTGCCAAATTTAACTCTCGCAATAACGGTCTTACCGTCTCTTGATAAACCTACCCACTTGTTTGTCGGCAGGCTTTTAGTGAACCTCGTTTCACCATGTTTGTCACCGTTGATAATGGCGTCTACGAAGTTTATTGTTTCTCCAGCCTGGTGCAACCCGTCCTGCGTGTTCTTGTTATATACACCGTCTTTGATGTGGACCACGTTTTCTATGCCGGCTTGCATCTGTCCTTTTACGGTTTTCGCCATGCCGGCCAGTTCCGCTGCCTCGTCTACCATCTGCTGGACCTTTGTCCAGTCGCCGGTCTGCTCCGCCTGCTTCACTGCTTCAAGGTACGCGGCGTCGTTTATAGCAATCTGGTTCAGCGCCGCCTGCCTCGTCACACCACGTTCAAACCTCACCATGTTATCCCGCAGGAACTGCGCCGGGTTGCCATGCCCGTTGGCCACAGCAAAGGCAGTAACAAACGCTTTCCACGCAGCTATGTCCCCTTTCGACAGTCGCCCGGTCGCTTCCGCAGTTTTTGCCATCTCGTCTACTATGGCCTTCAGTTCTGTCTTCTGTTTCTCAGCCAACTTGGAGTATGTCTCCATGTTAACCTGCAGCTGGTTATATTTCCGGTTGCTCATGTCCTTGGGGTCGAAGGACACGTCGTCCCGCACCGTCTCCATAAACTTGGGGTCGGACGCAGCCAGCGCCTCAAAGTTTCCCTGCTTCACTTCTACGGTGCCACCCTCGGAAGAGGCCTTCGCAATTTCTTCCTTGGTCACGCCCAGCTTTTCCGCAGTCTTCTCTTCGCCGGCCATCTGGGCGTACGCCTGCAGCGCCTCACCGTCAATCATCACCGTGGCATTGTTCAGGTTCGCGTTGATGGTTTCGGCAGCGTAGTCGGGACTGATACCGGACTGCTTGATGTTGTTAATGCGGCCTTCAATCGTCGTCATGGCCTCGTCGTGGATCTCCTTGCTGAGCACAAGGTCCACGTTTCGGTCTATGGCGAGATGGATACCGCGGGAACCTGCGCCCAGCACAGCGCCGATCATGCCGGCGTACAGTGCGTTCTGCAGGGTATCCGGGAATTTCTTTGCGGCCAGTTCGCGCAGTTCCTTCCAGGACTTGTCCGGGTTCAGCGCCCACAGTTCAGCCCACTCTTCCGGGAACTGCTGGATGGTTTCCGTGAGTCCTTCGGTGGCGGCGTCCTCCAGCACCATGCGTAACTTCCGTTTAAACACGCTGCCGGCAGGGATGCGTTTCATCAGTTTGGTCAGTGCCAGGTATTCAAACGGGGTTTGGAACGCTGCGTTCCAAAACGCAGCCGTCGCAGCGCGCTTGGTGTCCACGCCTTTTGCCTTCAGGTCCTCGTACTGTCCGCCGGCGATCTGTCCCATCATCAGCGCAGGTCCGCCCACAAACGGAAGCACAGCGTTCATGGCAACGGATCCTACCATCTGCCCGGCTAACTGACCGGCACCCTGGGCAACGTCCAAACCAAACTGCCCTATCTTGGAGGCGCTGCGCTTAACTTCAAACGGTTGCAGCACATCTGCCTTTGCCGCGTTATCCAGCGCGTTAATAAAGTCCTGGTCAGGGTTGCGCTCAAACCCCTGCGCTGCGGCCTGTTCGTTCAGCAGCGCGATGTTATAGTCACGCGCCGCACGGATACCGTTCAGCGTGTCACGGAACACTCCGGCGAACCCGTTATACACGGACTTGCTCATATTCCTGGCATACTCCCAGTTGGAGTCGATTGCCTGCTGTGCGTGCAGGTATCCCATTGTCTGCAGCGGGTCAAGGTTGCTTTGGTACTTGCGCGCCTCCATGATATAACTGCTGTATCCTCCCGGTTGCCCATAGTAGTCCGCCATGCGGGCGTTGAATATCGCGTCAGCGCTCCTGTACCACTCTTCATTGGTTACGTCAACGGAAGGACTTGTGGTTAAAGAATTATAAATTTTATTTTCCATAGCATCTCCTTAATAGGTGACGTCTTCCACCGGTTCGTAAGTATTGCCAAACCATCCACTGGTCGGAACTTCCTGTTTAAGTATGTCACGCCTGAACTGGTTTATCGGAATGGTTACAGAACTTCCGTCTCTGTAGTTAACAGTTACCATGCCGGGAATCTCATGTTCTATTGCCTTGCCCGGGTTGTTCTGGTCTTCCTCTGTCCACGTGGCAACGTCTACAGATATAATGCTCTTTCTTGTCATTTCCCGCGGTATGAACGAAACCTGCTGACCATCTGTGTTGATTATCACTTTTGTGCTGTTGAATTTTTCAGTCAACGCGTTCTGCAGGTCTTCCGAAGTCGGTTCCTTGTGGTACTTGTCACGGTATGCCCTGATCCAGTCAAGGCCGAACTGGTTCAGTTCAATTTCATACGTCTTGTCCTTTGCCATGTTCCCCGTTTTCTGAATTGCAGCGGCCACGTAGGATTTATAGTCCTTGAACGCAAACGGACCGGTACCGTCCAGTCTGTCCTTCCAAAGCCCGCGGGCTTTGCTGATCTGCTGATCGTTAAATCCTTTCTGCAGCATGTATGCAATCAAATTGTCTTCGGATTGGAATGCGTTGTCGTACAAAAGCATGCGGGTAACTTCGTCCACTTCTGCCAGAGATCTGCCTTCTTGCCTGATTTTGTCTTTCTTCTGTGTAAGATATCTGGTAAGCGTGTTGGTCAGTTTGACGTTTTCTCCGCCAATGGATATTGCTATGGCGCGCGGATCTGCGTTCGGGTCTGCGATAAGCATCTCTTCGGCCTGCCTGATTGCCTGGGATGTCTCCAGGTTTTCAATACGGATCTGTTTCTCCGTATAAGCAAGGTACGCGTCCTTCTGCTTTTGCACAGACGAAGGGTCGGGATTCCCGGCGTTCGGGTTGTACCCGCGCATTCCACTCGCGATACCAGCGGCATATCCTGCAATTTTTTCTTCTTCGGTGTCACCATAACCGGTGTAATAACGCTGCTTCTTCAGGAACCTTGCCCAGTCTTCCGGCGTCTTGATTGTTACACCAGTAAAGTCGTATTTATTTAGAAAACTATTAACATAGTCTTCCGCAAACTCCCGGACCGACTTATACATTTTGTAATAGTTGGTTCCACCGTCGCGCTGCCGGTTCTCTTCACCGTTGGGTTCTACCTGCGTCAACCCGCCAAAGTTAAAGTTTTCGCGCGCAAGAGGACTGTTAAACGCTTTCCCCTTGTATGTGGATTCGTGTACCCATTGTCCATATATAATGGCAGCCGGTATACCAGTTTTTGATTCCACGTACCGCGCTGCTGCCATGGCCTGTTCTTCCATGGAACCGGATTCCGGTATGTCTGCGCTTGCCTCTTTGTCGATTGCTTCAAATGCACCGCTGACGTTGGTACCGTAAGTCTGATATAACCTCTGTGTATTCGCGATCTGCTGGTTTTCCTTCATGTATTCCTGGACAGCTTTGGCATACGTGCTTAACTGACTGGGTGGGACCAAATAGCCAAACTTGTTCATAATGACATCCGCGCCAGCCATATCGTTTTTGCGTATAGCTACGTTCAGACTGCTTGTCACAAGATTGGCAGCGGACTGCCGGAAGTACGCGTCGCAATAGTCCTTGCCCATGTTAAAGTAGTTAGCGTCTATGGTGGCGCGCATCTTACCAAGCGCGTCGTCCATCATGGATACGTCATTGTAAAGGGTCTGCGCCTCGTTGCTGATCTGTATCAGCGCGTTGTCCGTGACAATCTTTTTGTTCTTCTGCCCCTCGTTGAATTCGTACTGGTTCAACCTTCCCCAGTGGCCGGCAGCGTCCCTGTCACACATGACGTTGAACGTGCTTAATCCCTTGCCGGAAAGTTTAAACTGTTTCAGTATGTCCTGCCGGATCTTACGTTCCCCGTCCTGATACGCAAGGGAAACGCCGTCAGCATTTGCAAGCTGCCGGTTCATGAGTCCGTTCTCGTCGTTGTAGAGCATGTCGCTGATACGCTTGGCATACTCCGTCTGGGCGGCAGTTACGTTTGTGGTTTCTTTCTCTTCCGCCATCTTCTGCAAGACGCCAATGCCAACGTTCACACCTTTGGCAAGTCCGCCCAATCCTTCCGCCTGCATCCTGCCAATATTTGCAATAGCCTGGGCCTGCGGCGCTTCCACACGCACGTTGCCGATGTTGCCCGGTTGCACCTCGGGAGTGTATCCTACTAATTTCATGTCTTAATACGCCTCCGTTAAATCATATACGGGTTGTTGCCCGTACCCCATCCGGTCGGTTTATACGCCTTCAACGTGTTGCCCCACGTCTGTACTGTCGTGTTGGGGAAGGCAAAGCGACCCGTGTTGTTCCTGATACCGTTGATCAGTCCCTGCTGACTGATGTCGCTTATGCCGGCAACCATACCTTGTTTGTACAGTCCAGGCGTAGACGACGCGGACCCTGCCATCGTGTCCTTACTTTCAGACCCGCCTCCACCGGAACCGGCAGCGTACATAGCGGCAATGCCAGATATACCCTGACCAAACATGGCCGCATTCCCCTGCTTAATTGCATTGTCCGCCTGTGCGTTGTACGCATAACCCCGGTTCATGGAGTTCGTCTCGTTAACCAGCCCGGTATAGTCGTTGTAACGCATGTTCTGCAGGAGTCGCGTGCTGTCGCCTCCCCATGCGTCCCAGATAGAGTTGTACATGTCAAGCGGACTTCCCACGTCGGCGGAAAGACCTGAAGCACCAGCCTGCGCGTTGTTGTGCGCTATCGCAAGTTCACGCTTGGCGCGAAGTCTGCTTGCCTCATAGGTTTGGTTTTCAGCTGCTATCTCGCGCTGTTTGTTCTGTATCTGCGCATTTTGGAATTCGGCCTCAGCCTGCGCCCGGTTCGCGGCCGCCTCGGCCCTGCTCTGCTGGTACGTCCCTGCCATCTGCAGGCCTGTGCTGAGTCCCATCAGCGCCAAAGTTACACTGCACATTATTTATTCACCTCACTTAGAACGAACGGGACAAAGGGTTCCCCCTTTTTCCCCATTGGCATTATGTTGAACAACGTAGCACCAAGGTGCGAAATGTATCTCAGGGCCGGCTCGTTGCCGATCCAGATATAGTTACACAAGGGTCCCACTTCACTGATAAACCTTTCGCAAAACTGTCGCCCATAAAATACCAGCGCACGGTTATGCTTGTACGCCCGGTTGGTGCCTAAAAACCACACCGGCGTGGCCATCATGCCGGCCACGGGAATGCGTCCCAGTCCCACACCGAAAATTGCCAGCAGGTGCTTCCCGGAGTCACGTACCACGTAGCAGTGCATGCTGTTGTCTATGCTTTGCCACACGGCGTCAAACGGTTCCACGGGTCCCATCAGCAGTTCCTTCAGGTCCGGTTTGCGGATGTCCTGCAAAAGTTCCGTGACCAGTTCCCGGTTCGCGCGCATCAACTTTTTTATCTTTACCATCTCAGCCCCCCGGAACCACGGCACGCACAATGCTGCTGATACTCAGCGGGTACGGGTCGTCCGATACCACCACCACGCGTCCGTAATCGTTGAACCCGCCGCCCACCACGTTGGGGACGGTAACCAGTTTCTCGCCGGAGTACAGCAGTACCTCTTCCTTCTGCAGTTCGTCGTATTTGATCACGTCGGTCTTATTTGTTGCCATGCCTACGCGCCCGCCAAGGCTGTTCTCCAGGCGCAGGATGACTTCGGATACCTTCTTCCGTCGCCCCTGCAGCGTACCGTCCTGCAATTGCATCTCAATGTTTGGCAGTTCCCACACAGACGTGTACTTCAAACCAATGCATACATTCTCTGCGGGCACTTCCCATGTGACGACGCCGTTCTCGTCTGCATGCATGCCGGGGATCCGTCTGCCATCTGCCAGCACTTCCACGTCCATCCCAGCCAGGTGCGCCACCGTTGCCGTGTTGATTGCGGGAGTTATCTCCTCGCCATGTACAGCGCAGTCCATCATCACGTAGTCGTGCGGCCATTCGTAATGCGGGTAGTTAGACAGTTTTTCAAGATAATACCCGTTCTGCCGGCCGACCACAAAGTATATGTCGTCATAGCTTGGTGTCGCTACGCTGGCCACGCCAAGGAATATGCCCTGCGTAACCATCCTGCACCAGGCATACACGCGCTGCTCATTGACGTAGGTTAAGCATGCGCAGGTCCCGTCGTCCAGAACAAAGAAGCACATGTAGTCAGGTTCCTGCCGGTACGCGGAGTCCCTTATATATCTGTCCTGCGTTATATGCTTCGCCAGTATCGTCAGGTCCTGCCCGTCGTAGGAGTCCGTCCCGAAATTGTATTGCAGGTCCCTTACCGTCTTCCCGTGCCGCTGCACGTATATCATCTGCCCGCCGATCATCTCGGGAACCACGTCCGTACATCCCCGGCTGGTCTGTACGCGTGGGGATACGTTGGTCGGCGTCACCACTTCCGCGCCGCTGATGATCCACTCGTTGCCCTCGGTCATGATCAGCAGGTCTGCGTGTGCCATCAGGTGCAGGATCCGAAAGTCCTTGCGGGTTATAAAACTGATAGCTACAGCGGAGTCGTCCGTTATGTTGCCCTCCACTTTTTCCACGCCAAAATTGAAATAATCACCGGTCTTGCTCATCCACACCATATACGGTTGCCTGTCGTTTGCGGCAAAGCATAACCGGTCCTGAAAGAACGTAACGCAGGATGGGTACCCGTATGCAGCGGACCACGCCCCGAAGGCCCAGTCTTCTGCAGCAGATGTGTTGGCAAAGCGCGTCTCCACCTTGGCCGTCACATGGGTAGTGTCCGTGTATGCAGTTATCTTTGCCGTGCCGTGGTTCACGAATGGCAGCCTGGTCAGGTCTGCCGTGCAGGTACCGGAGTCCAGTGCTACCGTTACACGGATATACGTGTTCTCGTCAAAGGTCCCGGACTCTGTCACGTTAAAGTCATTGCTGCTGGTATACTCGCGCAGGGTCTTCCAGGTGCTGTTGTCGTGGCTGTACTCCACGGTAACGGTACCTTTCCAGGTGCCGTGCGTGATGATCTTCCACCCTTCCGGTCCCGCCTCGATGGAGGACGACGTCCCGGAAGTGTTCTGCGTAACTGTCTGGGAGTCAACGTCCTGGTTAAGCTGCACCCAGTTCCCTACCTGCCCGCTGCTGAACACAGCAGTGCTGGCCGTCAGCGTCACTGTGCCGGTCGTGCCGGACGGTGTGATCGTGGTACCGTCGGTCATGGTTGTGTCGTCTATGTACGCCGGTTTCGCCTCAAACGCAGAAAGGTTGCTGAACGTGTCCACTGCCGTGCGTTTCAGCACCTGCACCGGGTTCGTCCCGGAAGCAATGAACATGACGTCACCCGTCTGGGCGAACCGCAGCTTAGGCAGATCGTATGCCAGGTACGGTGTTGTCTTGGTGTCAATCAGTGTCCCGTCCTTGTATATCCTCATCTTCAGGTTTGTGAATACAAGCAGGTAACTGGTGTCGGCGTCTACAGAAAACTCCTGCATGCGTACGCTGTACCCGTCGTCTATCTTCGCTACAAACTCCGTGCCGGGCCGACGGTACGCGCTTCCGTACGGGCGGATGAAAACATTCTCCGCCTGGAGCAGCGCGCTGGCGTATTTGTCAATGTCAACACGGGAAGCAACGTCCGGTGAGATCTCGCCGGCGGCGAAGGATGGCTGCAGCATGTAAATGCGTCCGTCTGGCATATGCGTCACCACCTTGCCTTAAAGTATTTGCTCGGGTACTCAGGCACCCGGTTCCGCTCGCCGGACATGGTAAACTTTGCCTCCTGCAGGATCCCGTTTCCCTGCACCTGCATCTGCTGGGCCAGACTCTCACTTCCGGTCAGGGCCATGCATACCGCGGCCGCCAGGTAATAACTCAGGGCCTGTGCAAAATCTGCAGTAAACAGGTCCGCGTCTTTAACGTCGTACGTATATTCCAAGTATGCGTCCGCATGGTTGCATACCAGTGCTTTCGTGTTGTCATTCAATAATACCTGGTCCATGTTGCCCGGAAAATTCTTCTCCAGGTACAGCCAGGTGTTGTCCTCTCCGTACAGTTTGCGCGCCATCACGCAATCGTTTGGGTACGCATACGTGTGACGCCATCCGGGGGTCTTAACGTCAATCTCTGCCAGTTTGATATACTTCTTGGCAAAGGACCATGTATATGCCCGCAGCAGTACCTTGCGCTGCAGGTCGCAGTGCATCTTCAGGCTGCGCGCCTCTTCGGTGTCCTCGTCTAAGTTGGCAATATGCCCGCGGCCGATGTGGGACAGTGCCAGGTTGCAGATGTCGGTAATATTCATGTTCTTACCTCGATTCTAAAAAAGGGACGGACTTATGCCCGCCCCTTATTTGTGTTTAACTTCATGCTTTAATATCCGCGTCAGCTACCAGGCCTGCGGTTACAACAGCGTCGCCGGTCATGGAAGCGCTGCCCTGCAGCTTCAGGCGGAAGTATTTCAGCGCGTTGATCGGAACGCGTGCAGCGATGACTTCGCCCTGGGAACCGGTCGCAACAGTCTGCGCAAACAGGTCAACCACGCCGGAGCCGAAGCCTTCCATGTCACAGGTCTGCAACGTAACGGTCAGGTTGCCGCCTGCAGAAGCCGCGCCGGTGATCAGCACTACCAGCCAGCATGCTTCGTAAGCGTTCCCGCCGCCGGTGTTGGCCACTACGTTATCGGAATATGCGGCAGTCGTACCATAGGTGGTGATTGCCTTTTTTTCTAAGAAAAGATTACCAGCGTCAAAAATCATGGTGTTTATCCTCCTTCCTTATCAGGTAAACTGGGACTCAGTGTTGATCATGCAATCCAACCTAACCACTTTCATCCCATCAAAACGCAGGATCGGCACGCCGTTCTCCAGAGTGTCGCGGGTCACGTAGGAATTGTTCTTGTCCATTAAGAATACCTTCAGCGCGGTATACATTTCGGTGGAAACGTACAGCACACAGCGTTCCGGGTGCCGCATTCTATCGTGGGCTTTTAAGAAGGCGCCCATGATACCCAGTTTTTGGGCAGCAGTGCCGGTGGTCAGCAGGCTCGGCAGGATGTTACGAACAGCGCCGGCGCCGCGGTAGTCCCTGCAAGTCAAACCGCACTTCCACTGGAACAGGCTAACCATGGCTTCAAACGGTTTGTTGTTCGCGTCGTATACGGTCTTCTCGCCCAGGTCACGGTGTACCAAACCAGCGGTTGCTTCGCGCGGATAGATACCGGTGGTAGCACGGTCACCCCACTCAACTAAAAACGCAGAGGTCATGCTGGAGGCAGTGGTGCCGCCTGCGTCGATGGTGGTATAACCCTGCGCGGTAACGGTGTTCACGCCCATCAGTCTATGCCTGATGTCCAGGCCATTAAACGTGTTCGGGTCCATTTCAGTGTTGCCATACATTACCATTTCCGCTACGCGCTGGCCAAACGCTTCGATAAACCCTTTGTCTTCGCTGCGGCGGAATGCTTCCTTGTCCGGCGCCAGGGCCAGCAGTTCGGTATCAACTTCGCTGCGGGATTCCAGGATCACGCTGGTGTCGGTGATCTGTTTCGTGCTGCTCTTGTCCGGGGTGATACCTTTGTTGATATAACGGATACCCGGGGTCGGCAGCGCGCTGCGCATGGTGGTCTTGTTGCCTGTGGTCAGGTTGCCCTGCATCCAGGTCATGTCGTCTAAGATGGGGTTGCTGAGGGCCAGCACTTCGATGATTTCGTCAATGTAGCCTTCAGGGTTCATGCGTTTCCTGTAATCATTCAGGGTCAACGCATTGGTTCCTACAGTTGCCATGTTGCATCTCTCCTTTACTTAAAAATTAAATTTACATTTTTGAATTCGGGTACCAGGTCGGTGCCGGCGTCGGTTCCGGTCCCGCGCCCGATACGTTTACAAGTTTGCCGGGGTCCGCCATGGTAAGGTGGCCCAGCATCTCACAAAGTCTGATAATTTCGATTCGGTTGCCCGCGCCGGTTTCGTTCAGCGCCTGGCGTAATCCCGGTATCGTCTTCTCGGCCGCTTCGATACCCGCGCCCGCCACCTGCAGCGTCTTGTCCAGGTTCGCGCCAAGTTCCGCCTTGGCCGCGTTACCCCAGTCAGCAACCTGCTGTGTGTACTGGGACCGTACAGCTTCAGCAATCTGCTGCCCATATCGGATCCCGAACGCTGCAACCTGGTTGGCCTGGTCATTCGTCATGTTCATACTGCGCGCAAGATCACTGAAGTCCTTAGTAATCTGCTCGTCCATGTCCACGCCTTCCAGTATCGTCGCTTTGAAGTCGTACTGTTCCGGCGCGTCCGCCGGTTTTATCTCCTGCTCTTTTGCTTCCGGTTCCTTCTGGTCGGTGGTACCATTTCCGCCCAGCATAGTCTCGGCTGCGTCTGCAGGGATGTTAGCCGGTTCTGTCTCCGGCTGCGGCGCATTCGTGTTATCGTTGGCCGCGTTGTTGGTGATGTCCTCAGCCATCCCGTTCCTCCTTTTCTTTAGCCATCTCCAGGGCGCGGGTTTCAAACTCGATCAGGTCTTCCTGCGCCTTGTGCAGCGCCCGGATCCCGTCCACGCCCAGGAGTGTCTTGATGTTTTGGTATATGTCCACAGCAACACTCCTGCGTCCCTCGTTATAAAACGTAGAAGAATTGCCGGTGAAACCACTGGTATGCAGTCCCTCAGTCTTCAGGAGTCTCGCTATAAACCAGCGTCCCTCCTCAGCCTCCAGCAGGGTCTGCAGCGCCGCTTTGTCCTTGTCGTTAAGAATTTTACGGACAAACTTCTGACTGTCGACGCCGTCGTAGTTGCTTTGATACCTCGGTTTAATTCCCATATCACACTGCTCCTGACATGCCTAACCAGTCCTGCAGCGCCGGGTTCCCGTCGTTCGCAGCCTCCGTCGCATTTTTCGCAGCCTCGGTGATTCCCGGCAGGGCCTGTGCCATCTGCATGGCCTGCTGCTCCTGCTGCGCTTGTGCGATGGCCTGTTGTTCCTGCTGGATCATTGCCTGCACTTCCTCTTCCGGTCGCCTCATCTTGGCCGGTGCGCCAAGCATATCCATGTAACGCGCCACCGTCCCCAGCGGGTCGATAGCTTTGATCGCATCCGGCCACATCTGGGCCATTTGCGCAACAAAAGCAATTGCCTGCTCGATGTTGACAAGGCCGGACATTTTTTGCGCCTGGGCCAGGGGACTGATGTAGACGATCTTGACGTCTTCCTGCGCCACCATCTGCGCTACCTGCGGGTCCATCGGTGGGAAGATACCGGCGCGTTCCAGTATGTTGTAGGTTCTCTCCAGGATGGGGGTCAGGTATTCCTCTTGCAGACGTTCCACCACCGGGCCAAGCTGCTGGAGCTTTTCCTGCTGCCTTTCCACGATCTCCCGCGCAGTCATCTGGCCGGTATTGATACTGTCCAGCATCAGGAACAGGTCAGCGCTGTATGCTCGCTTAATGCTGTCTTCCGTGCGGATGATTTCCTCCGCCAGGTGCGGCATATCAAGCTGCACATTGAACAGCGGATTCACGGCGCTGTTGGGTTGCGGCAGTTTGGTGACGCCTCCGGGGATTAGGTTTATCCCTTCCGCCAGCACGTCCGCGGTAGCTGTCAGCGGAGGTTTCACTGCCAGTTCCACGGCCGTCAGGTAGTCGCGTTTCATCACCTGCAGGGACTTGCTGTCCCCCAGCGCGTACCATCCCGGTCCGTACCCGTACGGGTTGTTTCCGTTCACCTGATACCTGCCGGTGGGAACCGGGAATTCCTGGAACCCGCCCACATAAAGCCAGTCATTCGGTCCGCTTCCGTCGATCCAGTACATGCTGATGAATGGCATGTTCAGGCGTCCCATGCGCCCGGTCACTGCTTTCTCGTTGGGTTGCACAAGCCACCACACATACCGCGTCACGTTGTCCGGTACGTTGCCCGCCTGGATACTCAGCCGGTCGGACAAGGGGATGTTCTCAATGCCGAACGTATCGATGATCTGGTGCAATTTCATAGGGTAGCGTCTCGCGAACGTGTTGACCAGCCCGTCTCCGCCCACGTCGATATAATAGGTGCCGATGGTCTGCGACTGGAAGCGCACGCCTTTGGCAGCGTCCGGCAGCACGGCCAGCGGCGCCTGCCCGTATGGCATCTCAAAATATGAGGTATGGATGGCGTTATAAAAATTGCTGGAGGCCAGAACGGACTGCATGATATCCTGCCGCTCGTCCAGGATCTGCCCTGCCTGCACGTTCTCGTTTAACTCGCTGTTGCTGAACTCAAACTTGAACCACTGCCTGGACGGAGGCGTCAGGCCGGACATGATACCCGCCGCGAATATCTGCGCGGACGCCCACGCCACACCCTGCGCTATGTGCAGGTCCCTGCGCCTGCCCGGGTAGGAGTCATCTCCCTGCCTCTTAAAATCACCTACATACGGCAGTTCGTAGTTGCGTATGTCTATCCACTGATCCTCCCAGCGTAAGCGTTCCTGGCGTAGCTGGTTGATCCGCTGCAAGGCACGCCGCTTGTCAGGCCAATAATCTTTTTTTATTTCCACGTCTGCCGACAGCATGTTGCCAGCGGGACGTGCTGCCAGCAAAGTATCCATGGTCATCACCCCAGATCGGTCTTCTTGCCACTCTGCGCCTGACCTAACATGGAAGGCGCGTTGTTGGCCACAATGCGGGAGCTCTGCGCTGTGCGCCCAAGCTCTGCGTTTGCGATTGCTCTCTGCCGTTTATCTCTCCGCGCACTGTCTTTTATAGCCGCGCTTTCCGGCTGGCTAACCGACTGCGGAGCCGGTGCCACCTTCTGCACCGTAGGGGTCTTGGGTTTGCTGAATAAATTTGCACACATAGTTTTTCACCTCGTTAACTAAACAGTTTATATTCCGTGTTCGCCCTGGTCACCTGCTGCCGGGCCGCCGACTTCACGATCGGTACCGCGAACGTCAGCGCCAGGCTGTCCGCCCGGTCCGGGCTGCGTCCTGTCAGCTCCTTGATTTCCTCCTTGGGCTGCAGGATGATTTTCCCTGCCGGCGTAAACTTGTACTCGGTTACCGTCAGCTCCGTTTTCAGATCCGGATCGTCCGGTATCGCGCCGCCCTGGCGCATCCACTCTGCTGTCTTGAAATACATCTCGGCCCGGATGTTCGCATAGCGGTCTGGATCTGTAGCGGCCTGCCCAAAGTTTATTTCAAACACATTTGTGAAGCCCATCTGCCGGAGCCGGTCAATGACGCCTGCTCCCATGGCCCCTCCGTCAATGACGATGCCGTCCGGTTTGCGATGGTACGCATGGCTTGCGATCGTGCTGGCCACCACCATGGTGTCCTTCCCGTGCAGCTTGATCTGTTTGTCGCACCACAGGCCCTGCCGGAACGTGATATAGGTGTCGTCGTCGCCGTACCGTGCAACGTCCACTCCCATCACAAGCGGAAGCCCCTGCACGTCGTTCTGCGTGAGTTTCCGCGCAGCCGATTCCGTCACCAGGTCTATCGTGATCACCACGTTTGACGCGCTGGCGGTGAAATCGCACAGCAGCTCCTGGCGGATCTCGATATCGGTCATGTCTTTTTTCATGTCCTCGATCTGCTCGGCCGTCAGCACGTTCGTTTCGTCGGCACGGTAACAGCACACAAAGTATCGGTCATCTTTCAGCGCCTTCAGGTACCGGTCATAAAACTGGTTTTGTCCCTTTGGCGTCCCAATAAAATACGCAAAGCCGTTGCGGTCCGTAAGCGCCGGGACAATGATCTCACCGTACACGTTCTGTTTAACCTGGGCATATTCGTCCAGCACGCAGCCGTCCAGATAGATGCCGCGCAGCCGGTCCGGTTTGTCCGCGCCGACAATCATGATCTTGGCGCCCGGGCTTCCCGGATGTATCGACGGGAACTCCACGAACAGGTCAGACTCGTTTACCTTCGTTCCGGGAATCGCCCTGGAATAGTATTTCAAATACTCCCAGGCGATCATCTTGGCCTGGTTCCGGAACGGCCCCAGGTAGCAATACTGTGGCGCCCGCTTTGTGTTCTCCAGCGCCTTTTTAACCACTTCGTTGATACTGCCGACGGTCTTACCGAAGCGCCGGTGGCACACCAGCACCGCCCGGTTCTTCTTTTCCAGCGCCGGATGGATCACGTCCCGCCAGATTGGCCGGGGATAATACGGGATCACTACGTCAGCCATGGCCGCCCACCTCGTCCGGGCTGTTCATCCAGCGGACCGTCAGCGGCCCGCCACCATTGCCGGATACTTCCAGCTTCTCTTTCCGGCTCCAGGCGTCCGGCTTCCGGTTGGCCAGCCAGAACTCCTGGGCCTTCTCGTTTGCCGGGATAGCTACATCTTCTTCGGCCGTTTCCAGGTGTTCTTTTTCGCAGCGCTTCCCGTTGGCGTCGTAGTAAACCTCTTTTACCTTGAACGCCTTGCGCACGGTGATCTTCCGGTCGAAGCAGGAATTATACAGCGCGTTTTCCACCTTCCGGTCCGCGACTTCTTTCCCTTCGCGTAAAGCGTCCGAAATGTCCGGAAATCTGTTTTTCCATTCCGACAACGTGGATCTGGAAATCCCAATATTTTTTGCAATCTGTTCATCGGAGAGGCCGTCACGCGCCCAGCCTTGCATCCGGACCTTGCCTTCATCCGTCAGCCATTCCTGGTACTTTCCTTTGCACATGCAGCCTCACCGCCTTCCCTGGCGGGCGCAGCGGCCCCGGCAGGAGGTCTGACCGGTGGCGTAGTGGCCGCTTCGACGCCCAAATAAATAAGGGACTGGCCGTTGGGCCAATCCCTTTATGGTATTACTATAGCACAGTTTTTCTGTTAATTACTCAAAGAGTTTTTTAGAAAGTCAGTCCGTTCTTGATCGCCATCATGGCTGCATATGTCAGGAACTCTTCCCGCCAGAGCCAGTACGTACCTTCCACGATATGGTTGTTTATACTGGTTGTCTGCGGGCTTTTCCGCATAATGTACCGGTCGCGCATAATTTTGCCGATATGGTGCTGGTCGTGGTACCGCTTCCAGGTAAGGTCCATCACCCGCAGCCATGCCTCCGGGTTTTTTACACCATTGAGCTCCGGCAAATCCGCAATGGCTTCCACCGCCTGGCGGGCCGTCGGATCCGCAGAGTCTGCAGCGTCCGCCACCACGGCCGCACGCAGTTCGCCCACGGCCTCGCGCAGCTGGCGCTCCTGGTAAAAAAGCCTGTCTATGTACTTTTTCTGTTTGCGGGAAAGAACTGACATAATTAACTCCTGCTAATTAATATCCACCATGATATGAAACTGTGCAAACACAATCCATATCAGCAATCGTTCCGTTAAGGTTAGTTTTCCTAATGGCTCTACTATGGTAAAGGCTAATGCAATTAACCATATAGCTGACTTGGTAATTTGCTTATTTGTCATAACTCACCATCCTTGTGTGGTTGTTTTAACCACTCAACCATTTTTCGATACACAACATTATACGAATCATACCCAGTGTTGAAAGAAATGTTTGTAATACACTCTGCCAACTGTTCCGTTGTGCAGGAACGTAGATATTCTTCGTTGGTCTGCGGTTTTTTAGGACGATAACACGAACCACCCAAAATGTCATAGGCGTTGCTTTTTGCATATTGACATATATCTGCGTGTTCGCATTGTTCACTTCGTTTGCAAGCCATTATTTTATCCCCCATTATGTGGTTGTTTTAACCATTCCTCAAACGCTTCTTCTATTTGAATGCCATGCATTATTGCATTGTGTACTACAGTCCCAGTTATATCGCTTAAAAACCCAATCCTATACAACATTTTTGCCCTTTCTTTCGTTGAGCAATTCCGTATATACTCATCGTTAGATACCGCTTGACAATCAGGGCAGTTTATAAACTTTCCCGGCATGTAAAGTTTCCCTTTGTCCTGACATCTTTTACACTTCATTATGCATCACTCCTTTTGGTGTGGTTGTTTTAGCCACTCTATCACTTCTGCTTTTGTATGCCCTTGCTGTTCATACCACCAATCGGATTGTTCGACTCTGTCATTAAATATCCACTCTGCCTTTTCTTCCGTAGATAATCCGCAGAACCATTCTTCGTTGGTCTGTTCTGCCTTTAATCCAAGCAAATCGTCCGTTGTGGTATGCAACAATTTTGCGATTTTAACAATTACTTCAGCGTTTGGAGTCCTTTCGTCATTGACATATCTGCTCATCGTTGCTTCTGTTATGCCAATAGCGTATGCCATCGATCTCTGTGACATTCCTTTCGCTTTTAATATTTTTGATATTCTGTTCCCAAGTGTATTGGTCATTCTGCCACCTCACCCCCAATCCTTTTGTTCCACTTGTCGAATGCTTCTTGCTTTTCTGTTTTGCGGAAACCAATCCCACATTTTTTGCAACCGACAACATGGTATGTAATTAGTTTCATCGTTATTACATCGTCAATGAATTGGGTTATATAGTCGGCATCTTTTCCACAGAACGGACAAGGCTTCAGTTCGGCGTCTCTATCTTGCATCGCAGTATCCTCCTCCCAAACTCCCAGCATTCGCTTTCCGTTTCCATAAAAATGTCTAAACAGTTTGTGTGTCCCGCGCCGAATCTGTCCGTCACAGTAAGCACTCGCCCATCAGGGAGTGTAACTTTGCTACCGAATGGCAAGTGGTCAGCCGCCGCCATGCCAACCTGCGGCCATACTCCGCTGGCGGTTCGGTTACCAGTGTGGCAGTAGGCACTCACGTTCAATGTCTGCCAAAATACGGCCATTAAAATTAAGTATCGCATTTGTTATCCCCCACATACGGATACCACTTGCCTTTTAACTGTTTTTTATACAGCTCTGCTCTGGATTGAATCACGCTGTGCGGAACATCGCACTTGCCTAAATTCATGTCGAATATTTCGTCCGGTGTTTCCAACACAGCGTAACAGTAATCACTCATGTATAACATCGTTAGCTTTGATTCGCCATATTTGTATGGTTCCATAAGAAAGACTCGTTCTAAATTGACGGTAACCTTTTCACCGTCATGATTGTGTAGGTCTAAAAAGTTCATCTTTTCCCTCCTGCTTTCTGGCGCTTGTGTACTCCGTTCCGCAGTATTCGCACTTATTGTTCCGTAACGGTGCGCCACATTTTTGGCAGGTTCGCGCTACGGGTTTATCCTCGCAAATGTCCCGTGGAAATGTCCTGCCCAGATCAATAACGTGAACGCTCATGTTGCCTCCTCACTTCTTCGGATCGTAGTCATCAAAATTTTTGCAACGGTTAAATATGATCCGGTTATTACACCAGCGCTGCAGGTGCCTGACTTCCTCCGGCGCATTAGGTTTGTCGTAAACCATCACAAACGGAGAATACCCACGTTCCCGCAGCCAGGTGATCCGCGCAATATCCTGCTCCAGACTGCTCCAGTAGTTGACCAACACGTACACAACAATCTTCCGGTCCTTAGGTTTAATCCCCCACACCTCTGCAAACCTTTCCAGTGCCGGCTGCACGGTTGTGTCCCGCGGGTTATCCCAGGCAAAATGTATCCGGCGCACCTTGATCTGTTTCAGCATGCTGATCACGTCGTCTGTCAGCAGGCGTGCGTCAAGGCCCTGGTTAAATTCTACCCAGGCGCCGCAGTCAGCCAACTGCTGCAGTAGTTCCATCCGGTCCGCGCAGGCCAGTATGTTTGGATCCATTAACTGTATCTCTTTCTGGCCGGACCAAAAGTCAGTCAGGTTGCCCACCTTACGGGATACTGTGCCTTCCTTGCCGGCTACGATGCAAAACGGGCATTGTCTGGGGCAGCCTCGTGATAAGTGGCCGTACGCAACGTCCGTGATACCGTACAGCGAATAGTCCGGCATGATGTGTTCTATATCATCCGGCAGCGTGTCCTTGTGTCGCGTTCCTGTCCCCCCCATATGTACACCGTGCCGTTCCAGTGCATCAGATACGGACCGGTTCCAGTCAAACACGCAGGCCCCGATCAGTTGATCGTATCCGTAGAACAGGTTGCTTCCGTTCAGGACGTCGGACGGTTTCAGCAGTTCCACTTCATGGCCCTGCCGCTTATGCCACGCCGACAGCTTCATAAGGCACAGGTTAGGATAGTTGTGCGAGTCCACGTCTATAAGACCGATACGCATCATCCGTACCTCCTGTCGCAGTCGCACATATAAAGCTGGCTATCCCGTTCATACGTCCCGGATCCGTGACACTTCGTACATCCAGGGCTGTACTTTGGGATATACGTCCGCCACTTGTCCTTTAGAAAGTTCTGCGGCATGGCAATGTATTTCTGTTCCGTCTTTTCTCGTTTGCACTCGGCCGCATACTTGCGCCCAGCCATCACCAGATCACCCGGAGCGGCACCCGCAGCCACGGCCGTCACCCAGGCTACCTGCACGTCACGCAGCGCGCCCTGCCTCCTCGGATACTCCGCCCGGAACAGATTGAATGCAGCCGGGCTTTCCATGAGATATAAATCCATTCCATCCAACGACGCCGGACGTTCATTTTCAGGATCAGGTTCTGCGTTACCCACATTGTCAGAGTTATCCACAGGCTGCTGTGGATAAGTGCCTATATCCTTACAACTTGTAGTCTGTATATTGGATGGTATATTAAGATTATCATTATGATTATGATTATGATTATCATGTACATTTGTATTCGTTTGTTTTTCTTGAATACTATTGTCTACATTTGTATTCGTTTGTTCTTCTTTGTTTCTGTATCTACTATTGACAGCCGCACGCCTCTTTTCGCCTACTTCTTCGTAGGCTTTTTTATATTCGTCCAGTTTTGGACGCACCACAGATTCCCATACAAACCCTACGCCGTCGTCTGTAAAATCAGGATCGGTTCCGTCCCTGTCGTACCTGATAATCGCTATCGACAGTTCTGCTGCGGCCTGTGCCTTCCCCTGTTTCACAAGAGTTTCAAAAATGGACAAAAAGTCATACGGGACAAGAACGTCTTGTTTAGATTTTTTTCCCATCTTTACCATTCCTTAGTTACAAACACTTTGTTATACGCAATTCCGCCGACCTTTTTGCACCGTTCTTCAATGTCTTTGTACTTTATATTTGCAATCTTTGCAGCCTTAACCATCGCATCAAAACCAAACCTACCGATCGCATCTTTGATGTTAGCTCTGCCACGTTCATTCAAAACATGTCCTTCATCCATCAGAATTGATTCAATAAAGTTGACCTGTTCATCTTCAAAGGACATCAGCTCGTTCTGCCACTGCATCATCATCTTCATCTGTTCCCTGCGTTCCTGGAGCATCTCCAGCTGTTTTCGTTCCTTTTCCAGTATTTGGTTTTCAGACAAAACATTTTTACCTTTACCCCTGTTGCACTCCACGCAGGACGTGATCAGGTTCATTATGTTGTTTGTGCCGCCCTTGGCCACAGGATTTATGTGGTCCACTTCCAATACAACGTCCGGCGCTTTCCGGCCACAGTATTGACAGGTAAAGTTATCTCTTTTGAAAACCTCAAACCGTATCTTCTTTGAAAGTTTCCTGCGCTTTGTCTCTGCCATCTCTCCGCCTCCTAAAATAAACTCCTGATACTCGTCAGGTACGGCCGTATATCATCCACGCTGCGGGCCAGCACGTATGTCCCGCCGTGCGCCTTGCAGATTCTCTCAAACTCTACCTGGTAAGCGCTCTGCTTCCCGGTCTTCGTCTTGACCTCTATGTACAATGTCACGCCGTCTTTTAAGGCAGTCAAATCCGGGAAGCCCTTCCGGCACATCGGCCCCTGCTGGTGATAGGTGACGTCCCACCCATCCAGTCGCAGCACGTCCACTATGGCCCGCCGGATCAGCGTCTCCGGTTGCGTCTTTTTCGCGTATCCCTGTTGTAGTACCATGCTTATAACCTCACGCTGCTGTGTGATCAAAAAGATTTCCCTGGGCGCGTTGGCCGTCAACATAATAATTGGCCGCCTCTATCAGCGCCTCCAACTTCTCCACGCACTCCGGGCGCAGGCACATCTTCTGCAGTACTTCGTCGTCATAATTCCCTTCGCTGTACGGTTCCACCGGTTTGTTAGGCGTGTTCAGATTAAGCGGCGCGTTGCTGTATTCCAGTTTCATCCTGGCCGTGATCGTGGCGCCCATCGTCTCCTGTTTACCGCCGTAATTCAACGAAACGCTGCGCACATCTATACGCTGCAGATAATCTTCCGGCAGTTCGCAAAGCAAGCGCGCTTCTTCCCGCAGCTCGTCAAAAGCCACTACCATATCCGGGCGCGGCAGCTCGTTGCATTTCATGGTGTATTTGTCTGCAAAATTGTCGCCTTCTTCGTAATGCAGTTCTACCATTACACCGTCAAACTTAATTTTTGTGAAACGTCTCGGCATTTTTACTCCTCCTTATGCACGTATAGCCGGGACCGCGTATGCAGCCCCGGCCTGCTTAAATTAAAAATCAATTACTTCTTCTGCCGGCACCGGTTCGCCCATGAACATCTCCTGGACCGTCCCTTCCGGTACCGTCTGATCCGGCAGCTGGGCCGGTTCTTCCTGTATTGGTACGGCGTCGATTACTTCTTCATCGTCCACGCGGTTCGTGGCAATGTCCTGGGCTACCTGTATGGTCTGCGCGTCGGCCCGCTGGTAATCAATAGACATCAGCCCCCACTTGCTGATCATACGCCGCAGAACGGTCTTGCAGGCCATCGCGTCGTAGTTATCGTTCCAGATGGCCGGGCGCTTCGTCCCCGGTTTTCCCTTCCGGAACTTCTGCTCATGGGCGTTGATCGCACTCACGGACATGTACACCTTTTTTTCAAACCCATTTACCAAGCGGAAATATCCCAGGTATCCGATCACCGGCAGCTTCTCCCGTTGCACTTCGTCATGGATCCATTCCACTTCCACGTCCTCTGTCAGCCTGTCAAACTTCTTCAGCTCGCCTTCCCGGACGTCCACCACGTTCAGCTTCTCATAAGCTCCGGTCCGGTTCGCCAGCTGGATCATGCCCTTGTATCCCAGGATAAACTGGGCCTCATTCTTCCCGGTTTTGCCGGACCAGAATGGTACCACGTACGCGAACCCCAGTGCCGGATCAATCGGCAGGTTATAGGCCGCAGCCTTCAGCGCGCTCTGCATTACGGATACCGGGGAATCATAAAACGCTTTCATGAGCGCCGGATTCCCGTTGATCATACTGACCAGGCTGCCCATAAAGGACGGCATCCTCTTACCCAGCAGCTCCTCAAACCGGGGCCGCAGCTTCTCGCTGTCAAGCATGGACTGCAGGATCCCTGCAACGGACTGTTTTGCTGCCTGCTGCATTGGTGCATTGCTTACTTCCGCCTTTTTTAAAACTTCCTTGCTGTTAGTCTTTGCCATTTTATATGCCTCCTTGTTTCTAAATTAAAAGGGTAACGGATTCCAATCATACACGCATTTCGGCAGGTCTACGCCTTCCAATTCGGCCCTGATTTCCAACATACGCAGATAATTTCCCATGTACATCTTCTGCTCTTTCATATGCCCCATAGATGTTTTAGGAGTGAAATGCAACGTCCCGGCTTCGAGCTTTACGCAGATTTCATGCAACTTATCATACCGGATTTTGGTCTGCACATATTCGGCAATAAGTTTTTCGTTTTTGTTGCCTAACATCAAATTTGCAGTGTCGCTTAATGTTAAATTCATTGGTATCCCTCCTTATACTTTTTTACGCCCTGAATATTCTGACGGGTTTTCCGGTCTTGCTATACTTTTCGTAAATGTCAGGCAATTCACTTTTCAGTTTCTTGCTGTCAATCGTCGTCCGGCCGGCCTGCGTTTTCCAGGTGACTTTGTTCCCGGTGATCGTTGCGACTTCAAAATCACCCATCGCTTCCATGATCTGCTGTTTGTACTGCTCCTTCGCCTTCTGGGCTTCCTTCTCCGCCTTTTCAAAATGTTTCATGCGTTCATACGCTATGATCATCTCCGGCTGCGTAAGCTCCAGCGTCTCCGGCCTGCCGCCCGGATTCATGGCCGCGATGGTTTCCCCGGCGCTCTTGCTTCCGTCCGGAGCCGGCGGCGTCTTATCCTGCACCAGCTTCCAGAACACCTGCCCTGCCTTGATCAGCTCGTCGATCTGCGCCTGGTTCCGTTCCACCGTCGTCCAGCGGGAATCGTTCCCGCCGATTAACACGGCAATGTACCAGCGGTCATACCCGGTCACGGCCATGTACCATTGGCACTGATAGTAGTACATATCCGGTATCTCGTCCTCGCTCCAGTATTTTGCCTGGTCTACACCTGCTGTTTTAATCTCAAGGCCGGCCTTCTCGCCGACCACCTCGCGGTCCACGTTTGCCAGCATCCAGGGATACTCACAGCTCTGCATCATGCCACGGCGCCGCACCTGTTTCCCGGTCACTTCCTCAAACCAGTCAGCAATATTGGGCTCATTCTTTTGGCCCCAGTAAACGCGCATGTTCTTTGACAGATCATCCGGCGGCAGCTGCCCGGTCTTTTCCGCCCATAATGCCAGGGCGCTCTTCCAGGGATTCGCTCCCAGGATCACGCTGGCGTCGCTTCCGCCCAGCCCGCTGTTGCGCAGATTCAGCCACGCGTTTCTATCCTTCATTTCTTCCACGGTCATTATTAACTTTGCCATTTGATTTAGCCTCCTTGACATATTCCCACCAGTGCCGCCGGATTTTCATGTTCCGGACGGCATCTTCCTGTTTGTTCATTGCCACAATGATGGCGTCCTGTTCATTGTGCGCTTCCACTTCCACTTCCAGCTCAATTGTGCAGCCAACCTTGTATCTCATTGCATCCTCCAGGACACGGCCTGCGCTTGTGATAGTTTTACTTCTTCTGCTTAATTCTGCGCCTTGCATTGTCGGCAGGCCGTGTGGTATAATTAATTGTGTTATAATTAATTAATCCTTATTTCCCTTACCGTTGACTGTTGGCGCAGTCAGCGGTCTTTTTTTATGCCGCACGCGACGCCCATCGTCACGGCCACCAGGTGCTTACACCGGAAGCAGTTCTTATTCCGGAGCGGCCGGCTCTCGTTGGTCTTGCGCTTCATGCATCCAAACGCCTTGCCGCAGTTCGTGCACAGCCAGGCATCCACACAGAAGCCGGGGATCGCCGGGCAGCGGCCTCCGATATCATTCATCATCGGCCCTCCGGTTTCACGCATCTTACGATTTTTACAGTGTTCAGCGTCATGTTCTTTGCAGGATTACGTTGAATAATTTTAATCACGGCTTCTGTAAACTGCACCTTGTCGCCGTCGGTCAAATCCTTGTAGCATTTCTCCGCCAGATGCAGGATCATGTTGCAAACAGTACGCGGATCGCCATTGACGAATCCTTCCAGTTTACCGACTCCGTCCTTAACAGAAGCAAAAATTGCCTGCACATCTTCCGGACACGATGCCGTACACCCGTTTTTGAATTCCATAACTTCCATAATTACCTCCCTATATAAGCTCCTGTGATCGCCCAGACAAGGGCCTCCACTGCTATGA
>Ga0265300_10000504_pt1 | contig 41005 bp, 54 predicted proteins | sample AusTroGonzalo_MG_FD_193482 | JGI IMG/M metagenome (GOLD analysis project Ga0265300, IMG submission 193482) | Bovine rumen microbial communities from tropical cattle in Woodstock, Queensland, Australia - Gonzalo_03 | ecosystem: Host-associated > Mammals > Digestive system > Stomach > Rumen ... | reverse complement strand
AGGGCGCACAGTTTTCAGGAAGTAAATGATACCTACACCCCGTTTGAAGCTTAAATATTAATGTTCAAAGCCGGGGAGGAACACCCCTCCCCGGTATTATTGTCGGAGGATATATGGAGAGTAGATTAGACATAGCCCTTGGATACGCTACACGCGGGATGGCTGTCCTGCCCATCTACGGGATCAAGGACGGGAAGTGCATGTGCGGCAAGCCCGATTGCGGCTCGCCCGGTAAGCACCCCATGACGCGGAACGGAGTCCAGGGAGCAAGCACCGATCCGACAGTCATCGAACAATGGTACAAAGCAGCACCGAACGCAAACATCGGAATAGCAACGGGCAAGGTATCAAATATTTGGGTCATCGACGTAGACGGGGAAGTTGGTTGGCGCACCTATGAAAAGATCGTCAACGCTCACGGAGAACCGGGGGAGACTTGGGCCTGCCAGACAGGCGGAGGAGGTGGACACTTCTACTATCGCATGCCAAATGGTGTGCAGAAAGTAAGCAACCGAGTCGGGATAGCTACCAAGATAGATATACGGGGCGACGGTGGTTACGTCGTAGCGCCGCCCTCCGACCATATCAGCGGGAACCGCTATGAATGGGTGATCGACCCGGACCTGAACGACATAGGGGATATATCCCCAGTTTGGCTCGATATCCTCAAGCAGATGGGCGTATTCGGCGAGGAACGGCAGACAACGTTCCGTCAATCGGAAGACGTGCCGGAGATATTCGGAGAAGGGCAGAGGAACGACGGGCTATTTAAAATCGCATCATCTCTACGGGCGAAGGGATTGACGGAAACGGAGATACTCGCCGCACTCAAGGCCGCCAATCAGGCGAGATGCAGACCGCCGCTGCCGGAGTCCGAAGTCGCTACGATAGCCCATTCCTGCGGCAGATACGAACGCGGCCCCTCAGAATCAACGGAGAATGATTCTTTATGTTCTAATTCGGGAGATGTGTTCGGACGCGATAGACAGAGAGTGCCGAAAAAACCGCCGAAATTGGCGGTATTTAAGCCCTCTGACGTTGACATCGAAACTTTGCCCGAAACGCGGTGGATATGGCAGGGGAGAATGGCTGCGGGGCTTGCTCTGCTGGCAGGCGCTCCCAAGGTAGGCAAGTCCTGGCTGGCGCTCGACCTTGCGCTCCATGTCTGCAAAGGCGAAGAGTACCTGGGCAGGCCGACCGCCAAAGGCAGCGTCCTGTACCTCGCACTTGAAGATACGCCGAACCGCATCATGCACCGCATCGACGATCTCACAGACGGAGAGAAAGCGCCGGAGAGCCTAATCGTGTGCAACGACGCGCCGCCGATCAATCAGGGGCTGCCCGAAGCGATAGCGGACATCCTCGACGGGATGGAAGATCCCCGCATGGTCATCATCGACACACTCGGTAGGGTAAGGGGCATGTCCGGCAGGAACGAAAACGCTTACCAATACGATACGCGGGAGATGGCTGCGCTGAAAAAACTCGCCGACGATCGCGAGATAGCGGTATTGCTTATCCATCACAAGCGGAAAGCGAGCGGAGCCGGAGACGATATATTCGACAAGATCAACGGAACCCAAGGTATTTTCGGCGCGATGGATACGACCATGCTGCTGGACGGAAACCGACAAGGCGCGAGCATGTCCGATGCGGTACTCGCCATGACAGGACGAGACATCGAACCCGTATCCCTCGCCGTACTGTTCAAGGGCGGCAAGTGGTCAGTAGACTATAGCCGACCGGGAGAGCATGTATCCGCTGAAGAGATCGAGTTCTACGGCTGTCCGGCGGTCAAGGCCATACGGGCATGGTGTGAACGGGAGAAGTCGGTAAGCTGGCAGGGATCAGCGGCAGACCTGAAACTGAAGCTGATCGAAAACGGATTGTCAGATGGGCTGTCAGATAACCAAATGGCAAGGCTCCTCAGCAAGTACCGGTATCAGCTATTGGATAATTTAGGGATCAACGCGCAAAGATTACGCAGACATAATCGGAACCTATGGCAAGTTGAATACAAAACAGATTCTCAGACAGATTTTATCCCGATATCCGACGATGACATACCGCCGGAATGGATGAACAAAAGCCCCGCCGATTGACGGGGCTTTTGAATATTAATCTTTAATCCGCTTTCTCTTGTTCCAATAGTCCGTCCTGTCTCACTTTTTCGATCAGCTTCTCTGTCGCAATGTAATCACGTATCGCCTGCTTGATAGTCGCCGCCATGCTCGATTGATGCTCCAGATACTCCAGAATATCCGCATCGATCTCGCGGTTGAATTTGATTGTCAGATTCTTCGACATGCGGGCGTCGTACTTCGCAACAGCGCGTCGGTGTGCATCAGATGTCTTATATTCCATACTCTCATCTCCAATTGAATATTAATCTTTAATGCAAGCCCTTATCATCTTCTTGATCGCTGCCTGCACCGATCCGCCGCCCGCCTCGTCCGTTATCTTCTCGATCACATCCGCGTCCGTGCGCCGGTTCAGCTTCAGCGTTATCTTCCAGGTGTTTTCAAGATCCCAAGCGTAGGTCTTCGCATTCCTCGCCTTCCTCGCTTCTTCCGTCTTCCCCCGACTTTCGCCGGGGGCGTATTCGCGTTTGGGCATTGTGGTCAATCCTCCTCCCCATTGTCAGGCTCCGCGCACTCAAGCACGATGTGATGCCGCTTGCCGCTGCGGTCAACGTAATGCAATTCCGGCTTATGATGCGAACTTGTCGCCAGCAATTCGCTAAGCAGGTACGGGTTAAAGCCGTTCGGCACACTCAGGGCGACGGATCCCGATTCCGTCTCATAAGGTTCGTACTCGTCCGGGATGATGACGGTCATCTTCTCCGCAAAGTCCGCATGCATATGCGGATTGTCAGCGGTGTAGATCGTCTGCTTCTCATGTGCTAAAACTCCGTAATTACTGTATATTGTTGCCTTCATGGGTTATACCTCCCTTTAAACATTAATCTTTAATCTGTTCTCTTCCGACTGGATACCGGGGATCATTCCCCGATATCCTCGTCTTCGTCAACTGTCAGCGGCTGCGCTTTTGTATCCCATGTGCCGTCAAAGTCAACAACTTCCCCATTTTCGTCACAAGTCACTTCTTCCAACATTGCAACGTCCGCGATAAGTCCTGTACCCGTAACAAAAGATGTGCGCTCCGTGCTTACGTCTACAGTCGCAAGATAAGCCTTGGCTTCGTCCAACGTGTCAAACCGTGCAAGCTCTTCCGGATACTTGTTAAACTTGCGATCGTACAGGTCAAATATCCGATCAGCCGGGATGTTTTGCCAAGGAGACAATCCAAAGCGTTCCAAGTCTTGCCGATAAATCTCTACGCTATCCTTGCTTACGATATACACCGTCTTCATGGTTTTATCCTCCCTTTTCCTATTCCGTCCGTTATTGTACCAGATTCTCAGAACTCATACAAGTTGCCGTCTAACTCGATCAGTATCAGGTCTTCATCCAGATAGACTTTGCTTTCCGTCATCGCATGCCGGATACCGGCCCGATATCCTGCCCACAGTACCAGGACCAGGGCGGCGATGATCGCCGCCGCTGTGATCCACTTCTTTATCTTCATACTGCCGCCTCCTCTAAAGATTCGATCACAGATGCCAGTCCCTCGCATGCCTCTTCCAAATTGTACGCCGCGTTTTCCATCGCTTCGCCGCGCTCGCTGCTCTGCAATCCCTCCGGCAGGTTGTCGAATGCATCCTGCTCTTCATCCCACAGGTTGTTGATAGTTACCCTCAGATTCTCAAGATCCGTAATCACATGCTGAATGGATTCACGCCTTAGCTTATTCATCGTTCATACCTCCACATTAAATATTAATCTTTAAGGCTCCGTCTTCCGGCTCCTTACGGTGGGCGGCTACGCTGCCGCCTGCCGTAAAGGGTCGATCTTGTCAGCTATGCTCCCTCACCCAGCGATCTGACGCAGCGACATAACCGATAAAGTAGTATCTCCCTTCCTTCTTGCCAAAGCCCGCATAGGTCATCTTCCCATTGCGTACGCCGTTCGGCTCGCTGCTCAGAAAACCGGCGCTATAGCCCCTCGTTTCAGCTGTTCGCGGCAGGGATACGGGCGGCAAATCATTGAAAAATCGGTAGTATATATCCTCCTCTATCTCCTGCCCAGGCTCCGCGCTAAATATCCGATCGTTAGCCCAATCTCCCATCGTATAGACATGCTTCTCGATAAAGTCACCGTCCAAGCTGTAAATGCTGCTCATTTTTCCGCGCTCCCTTCTATCGTCCAATCTATCACCGTATCCAATATCGGATTGTAATGCTCCACCAGATATTCCATGATCCTCCTGATTATGCTACGCATGTTTCCTTCCCTCCGTTTAAATATTAATCTTTAATACGGCGGGATCCGCTCCAGGGATCCCGCCGGGGATCCGTCAGGCCAGCATCGCGCTTAATTCTTTCGCCAGGGCCAGCGCCGCCTTGTGCGCTCCCTTGCTTAGTCCGCGGTTCCAAGACTTCGTCGTTCCATTCCACCAGAAGCCTGCTTCTTTCACCGCTGCGCGTACTTCCAGGCGCGGCTTGCTCTCGAATATAATGCGGGTTCTTTCCATCGCCTTGTCGAAAACGATCTTCCATCCCTTGCCAGTCAGCGGCTTTTCGTCCGGCTTCTCCGGCTCCCTCACAGGCTCCGGCTTCGCTGGCTTGACTTCTGCGGGCTTCTCCGGCTCCGCTGCCTTGATCGGCGCGGGCTTCTCCGGCTTCGCTGTTTTCTTCATGGGTTCTTCCTCCTCTTTATTCTCTGCCGGAAGATATCCGGCTTCTTTCATGAGCCTTGCATAATCCGCTTTCAGCTGCTGCAATCTCTCAGCGGGCAGGGCCTTTATTTTGTCAATCTCCAGGGCCGCGATTGATGCCTGTTTAGACTTATACGCGATACCACATTGCGTACCAGTACCGCCAAGCAATATCACATACTCGCTGCTTTTACTATACTTTACGCGGTACATATCAAAAGCAAGGCCGCTCTTTGTAAAAGTCCATCCCGCAAACTCTTTTATTCCGGGTTTGCCGTCGATCATCATACGCGCGTACACAGTCGCCGCCGTTAGTTTTATCTCGGCTTCCGCGTCTTCCAGGGCCTCCGCTCCGCATATCTCAGCAAACATATTGCCCGCCTTGATTATCTTTTTTATCTCTGTCGTGTACTTCGCTTTATTCTCAATGAATCGCTGCGCCTCGCGCTGCTCTGCCAGCTTCTCCAGGCGGCTTTTGCACTCCGCGTATATCTCGCCCGCGTATCCGTCCATCTTATCACCCGCAAGCAGTACCATATCACGCAAGCGGCCGACTATTTTAGAGTCAAAGCTAAACCGCGTAAGGTCTATACGGCACTTACCCTTCCCGCCGTTGTAAATCATCTCCATGCTGCACACTCCTTTTTTAAAAATTAATCTTTAAACCTCCCAAGGTTCACGGATCGGGCCGGGATTCCGGCCCGCACCGTCAGCCTTGATTTACTCGTCCTCGTCGTTCATGCATTCCAAGTCAAGAGATTCAATCTCCAGGCGGGCGCTTGTGTTCTCTGCTTTATCCAGATTTTCATACACCCATTCCACAAGCTCACTTAACACGACAGGGCCTTTTTCTTCAGTAACTGGATACTCCGCGCTTTTCGGCCCGTAGATCGATATCCAAAACCAATTATCACGGATATCAAAATTGTTGCCGCGCACCTCTTCAAGCAATTGCAAAGGCGATAAACCGTAAAACAATTCATCAAATTCATCCATGCTATAAATGATATCGTCAACGTATTCCAGATCCTCACAGCGGGCGTTCCACAGGTCTACAGCCGTTTCCTCGTCAAGTCCTGCAATCATTTCGCGGATCAATTCTTCATCGTGTATCCTTGCTTCACTCTTGATTGTCATGGTGTTTTCCTCCAAATCTTTTGTTTTGTCGGTCTGCCCGATGCCTGTATCATATCATGTGTCGGTCTGCCCGTCAATAGGTCTTTTGTTAATCGTCTGTTAATTCGGTCGGCCCGTCAAGTGCCAGCTTTACCCATGTGATCCCCTCCAATTTAAATATTAATATTCAAGCCGTTCAATTCTTCAGGGCTTGCGGGCGGGGCCGGATCCGCGGCCCCTGCCGTAAACCTTGATCAATCGTTACCAAACACGAAACATTCCAGGCGGTTTATCAGATCGGAAGGCGCGCAACGTTCCCAACCTGTTCTTACGTACCATTGGCGCAAGGCCCGCGCCGCCTTTATAATCCTGTCATCATTTCGACGAACACAGAATATTTCAAAAATTGTGTCTACCTGCTTGCTTGCTTCCAATGATTCACAATCCCAATAATGTATATGCTGCTCTTCCGCGGTCAACTTCTTGCCATTGTAAAGGTACACACCTAAACCGCCGTTTTTTGCTCTGTATCTTGCGCTTGCTTGCATATATTCGTTCTGTGCGTCGTGATAGTTATTGATCGTATTCAATACCGCTTCAAAATTGATCTTCATTGTGTTTCCCTCCATCTTAAATATTAATATTCAATCTCTATCCCCTTGCGGGGGAGGGCCTTTTCAGGCCCTTATAAACTTTTCGTTGCAATCGCCGCAAATTACGTTTACTTCTTTTGTGCTTCTGATTAACGTTGGGCTGCATGGTGTTTCCTCCCTTTGTGTGTCGGTTCAATAAGTATTGCTGACATTGAATAGTATAATGCTTGTCAGCATTGCTGTCAATCGTTTTGAATGTTAATTTTTATGTCAGCATTGCTTAAAATGTCAGCAATGCCATAATATGCTTCCGCTGCTTCCGCTGCTTCCGCTGCTTCCGCTCTCTTCCGGTACGCTTCAACAAAGACCAACTAATACCAACTATATTGGTATATACTTACCCATATCTTAATATAAATGGCTATATAGCAATGCTTATATTTTGTGGTAGCGGAAGAGGCGGAAGCAGCGGAAGATATAATGGCAATGCTGACATAGTATCTTCCGCTTGCTTCCGCTTTTGGTTATCTCGCTGCCCGTACGGGCGACGCGGCGGAGGCTGGTACGGCCTGACGCGGGCAACATCTGAAGACAGCGCCGCAAAAGATCAGCGCCGCCTTTTTGCGCGCGGAATAATAGTTTGGTAGTGTACTCTATCATGGGTCAGTAATTGGGTTATGTATCTTATAACTTTCCTGGTATACCTACATTTGTTATTAATAAGACAGTAATTCCGGATTTTTTCCCGGAGGAAGAGTATAAAAAATTGGTGTATTGTTTTTGTTTCGGGGAGGGATCATTATAAAAAAGGAAGAGGGAAAAGGGAGGAGAGGGGGAGGGGGGGTATGGCGGGAGCCAGGGACTCCCGGCTGCCCGCCGGTAAACTCCCTATACTTCCTCGCCCCTTGTCTCCGCCCGCCCCCGGTCATCGTTTCAGTCAACCATCGGTCAACTATTTTGAAAACCTATAGAAACTTTTTGAAAACCATGTACAAGAGCATGGTTTATTTTTTTACCCTCCGGGGGTATGGACGAACCTGCCTCCCCTGTTGCCCGATGGCTGTGGATAAAATTTTTTTAAAGGTATATGGAGGTGAAAAAGGATGAAAACGGACTTAGCGAAGATCCACCCAAGCAAGGGAGGAGTAGCGCAGGAGACGAGAACGAAGAGACAGAGAGCGATGTTGCTGAAGTTATTGAGTGAAGGGTATGCGCCGGCGGAAGCGGTAGCGGAGACGATGGTGAAGTTAGAGAGTGAGCGGAGCGAGATAAACAAGGAATTGGAAGTAATGATGGAGGATGACGGGGTATTGAACCAATTGCAGGAGGCGGCGTGGGCGCGGATGAAAGCGAGCATGCCTCGTGCTGTGAGCGTAATACAGGGTCAGTTAGAGGACGAGAACGGATGGTTAGCGCAGGGAGCGGCGCGGATGATCATGGATTACGGAGCGAAGATGGCGGAGATAAGTCGAGCGCCGGTTATCGTGTTTGGAGACGGGATGCCGGAGCCTGCGTTCCCCTCGACTGATGACATCCCGGAATCCGGCTCCTCCACTCCCGAAGATGGTGGTAATGGATGAGTATAGCGATAGACTACCGGCCCACGGCGAAGCAGGTATTGTTCCATGCGAGCGACGCGAACGAGGTGCTGTTCGGCGGGGCAGCTGGCGGAGGAAAAAGCCGAGCGATCGTGATGGATGCCCTGTCGAGGTGTCTGAGGTATCCTGGAACGCATGCGTACTGTTTCCGGCGTACGTTCCCTGAGTTGGAGGACACATTGATAAGGGAAGCAAGGAATTGCTACCCGAAAGAGTTGGCGATGTATAACGCTGGACGGCACGACATGACCTTGATCAACGGGAGCCAGATACACTACCGGCATTGCGCGAGCATAGCGGACAAGGACAACTACCGAGGGATTGAAGTGCAATGGTTGTACTTCGACGAGTTAACGACGTTCGAGCAGGAGATATACGATTTCCTGAAGACGAGGCTGAGAGCGAAGAAGGAATTAGGGATCGTGCCTGTGGTACGGTCAGCCAGCAACCCCGGAGGCATCGGGCATGGATGGGTGAAGGCCTACTTTGTGGACAGGGGAAGATACGGAGAGAAGATCGAGGTAGGGAAATGGAGTCCGACGCTGAAGCGGAGCGTAAGTCACACGATACAGTACATCCCGGCGTTGGTAACGGACAACCCGTACATCGGAGAAGAGTACGTAACGGAGTTGGAGAGAAAGCCGGAGGCGCTGCGGAGGGCGCTGCTTGAGGGCAACTGGGATGCGTTCGAGGGTCAGGTATTCACGGAATGGAAAGACGAGCCGGAGCATTACCTTGACAGGAAATGGACGCACGTCATCAAGCCGTTTGAGATCCCGGCGCATTGGCCGAGGTTTATGGGATTCGACCATGGATACACGAAACCGTTCTCCTGTTTATGGTTTGCGGTAGAACCCGACCGCAAAGGCGGCAGCGGGCGGTTGATCCTGTACCGCGAATGGTACGGGAGCAATGGGGAGCCGGACAAGGGAATAAGGCTGACACCGAGGCAGATAGCGGAAGGGATAGTGGACAGGGAAAAGGAGCATGAGAACCTGGACAACATCCATGTAGAAAGGATTGCCGACCCAGCGATATTCGACAAGTCGAGAGGGGAGAGCGTAGCAGAGCAGATGGAACCTGTTGCGGGGCGCATTGGGGTATTCTTTGAGCCGGGAGACAATGCGAGAATAGCCGGAAAGATGCAGATGCATGAGCGGTTAAGGTTCGACGAGAGCGGACTACCGAAGCTGCAGGTATTCTCGAATTGTCGTGATTTTATCCGCACGATCCCGGTGCTGCCGTACGATGACCGAAAACCTGAGGACGTGAGTACGAAGGCCGAGGATCATGCCTACGACAGCGCCCGGTACGTGATGATGGCGACCCCGCTGCCGGTAGCCGATCCGAAGCCGATCATACGGCCTGAGTTCAACCCATTGGATTTTTAAGGAGGTTATGGAATGGCGATACAGGAAGACATCACCATACTGCCTGAGTTGAAGATCTCGCCTGAAGACGAGGATCTTGTAGCGAAGGCCTATAACCGTCTGCTCCGATGGGAGAACGACAACGACCCGTACTACACGGCGGCGCTGAACTGTCGGAAGACGCTTCACCTGAAAGACCCCGACCAGGACGGCAACGGCGAGTATGAAACGATACAGCTTCAGACTTTGCTGAGTACGTTCAAGCATTCGGTAGCCGACCAGATCGACAACATGCCGGAAGCGCGGATGGAGCCTGAGAGGCCGAACATGCAGGCGGTAGCGGAAGACCTGACTGACGTTGTGAAGTTCATCATGATGCAGAACGGGTATGACTCGAAGCTGCACCGGCAGTTTGTTGAAGACTTCTACGGAGTCGGCACATGCGTAGCGCAAGTTGTATGGGATCCCGACATGGCGAACGGAGACGGCGATGTGGCTATCATCCGCTGGCCTCTTGAAAGCTTTGTTTGGGATTCCTCTTCGGAGAACATACAGGAAGCGCGGGCGATCATGAAGGTATCGTGGCATCCGCTGGAATGGTTCAAGGCGCACTATGAGAAGGGCGCTTACGTGGGAGACGAAGCAGGCGGTCAGTACGGAGCGCATGCGCTTCCCGCGAGCCAGGAAACGATAGACGATACCGAAGGGAAAGCCCTCCTTGTGGAGTATTGGTGGAGAACGTACGACCGCAAGAAGCGGAAGTACACCATCAACTGCGCCCACATGGCTGGCGGCGTACTGCTTGAGAAATACGAGAACGTGTACGCGCACGGATTATATCCTTTTGTGGCAGCACCGTTCTCGCGTATCGAGGGGCAGCCGGTAGGCCAGAGCATGGTAGACGAGCTGCGTCCGATGATGCAGTACGTAAACCGCTACGCGAGGTATGTGGATGAGAACATCCGCATGTCGGCGAAGATAAGGATGCTCGTCAACAAGGGAGCCGGTATCGACGAGGAGGCGCTTGCGGACTGGGATCGCAACGTTATCCAAGGCGATCGTATCGGCGAAGAGGCGGTACGCTGGCTCCAGAGTAAGCCTCTGAACGGTATGGCTGTGCAGCAGATGCTTCAGTTCCAGACTGACATCAAGCAGGACAGCGGACAAAACCAGTTCACGCGAGGCGAGACGGCTGGCGGGGTAACGGCAGCGACCGCGATTTCGGCTTTACAAGAGGCAGGCGGTAAGATCACCCGTATGCACAACTCCGCGCTGAACCAGTTTTTCCGGGATATTGTAACGCAAGTCCTGTGGCTGGTAAGCGAGTTCTACACGGACAAGCAAGTCCGCATGATAACCGGCAAAGACGGGAATCAGCGGCTTGTGGATATGTCGGCTGACCATCTGATGGGCGAGGACACATTAAGTGAGGAGACAGCTGCACAGCTTTCGGCCCTGCCTGAAGACCAGCAGATGGAAGTCCTCCAAACGGCGCGCAGGAGGACGAGGAGGGCAAGACGCGGAAAGGGCGTATTGCCTCCTCCGCCGTACACCGTGCAGATACAGGTGCAGAGACGGAATCCCCTGAGGATACAGGCAGAGAACGAATTGTTCATACAGGCGTACACGATGAGTGCGCAGGCAGGGCAGACGTTCCCGCTCCATCTCCTGTTCGAACTCCTGAACGTAGATGGGAAAGAGCGGATACTGCCGATCCTCCGTGAGGCAGACCAACAGGCGCAGCTGCTGGCACAGCTTCAGCAGCAGAACGCTGAATTGCAGCAGAGTGTCGAGAACCTTCAGAACGTGGTAGACGAGCAGGGGAAAGCCCTTCGGGGGACAGCCGGTCAGCCCGCCACGGCTGAGAGGGTATCACAGGAACAACAGGTAGCACCTGAGGCCGCCATGGGCGGCGCGATGGAGATGTAACGCTTCACGGCGTTCACATAAATACTGAACCGTACTGGCCCGAAAGGGAGCTTGCGGGGAAAGGAAAACAACCTTATGGCAGATGTCGAGAACCAAGCCGACAGCTTGCAGTCAACCGAGGCTGTATTGGGTGGGCTGACGGAGGAGACAGGACAGGAAGATATCTTACCCATCGAAGAGGCTTTGGCTGGGTCTGAGGAGCCTGAGGCTGAAGAGCAGCAGGAATCCGAGCCTGAGGAGAGCGCACCTGAGGAAGAGCAGCACGTAACGAAGCCGCAGTCGATGAAGGTAAGGATGCAGGCGTACGAAACCAAAGGCTATAAGCGCGGCAAGGAAGAAGCCGCCGCATCATGGGCCGAGGAAAAGGCGAAGTACGAAGCGAGGATCGCTGAGTACGAACAGCGCGAAATGGAAGCGAATCTGAAAGAGGAAGCTGCGAAGCTTGCCAAGGAAGAGCATGTTTCCGAAGCGTTCGCCCTGAGGCTCCTGAGAGCGGAGAAGGGGATAAAGGCCCCGGCTGAGCCTGAGGCTGAGAAACCACCCGAAGCGAAACCCGAAAAGGCCGAACAGCCGAGGGATAAGAGCGGGAGGTTCACGGCAGCCAAGCCGCAGGAGGCGAACGATGAGATACTGCAAACGCTGTTCCGAGACGCGCAGACGATAGAGTCTGTGACGGGCATCAATGTGGAAGAACTCCTCGATGCCGCTTCGGACGCGGACAAGCAGGCCTTGTCGAACGGCTCGATGTCGATGGCGGATTTCGTGCGCAAGTCACAGAAGAAAGCGCCGCAGGCCATACGGAGTACGAACAGTTCCGGGGCAGCGGCAACCACCATCGGCGGTATGAGCGACGCAGCTTTCGAGCAGCTACAGAAGCAGCTTGCGAGCGGAAAGAGATACCGCCTGACATAAGACAGGAGGTATGAATCATGGCAAACGCCAACATTAACTATACCCACAGCGCGGGTCTTGCACCGAGTGCGATAGAGCAGTTTTACGAGAAGACCCTTCTGAAAGACAATGAGGCCGAACTCGTCCACGGCAGGGATATGGTCAAGATCTCCCTCCCGGCGCACAACGGCAAGCGCGTACAGTTCCGTACGTTCGAAGATCTCCCGATCATCACCGAGCCTCTGCTCGAAGGTGTTGTACCTGACGGACAGACCCTCCGTGCAACCGAGAGGTTCATCACCATCAAGCCCAAGGGCGGCTATATCACACTGACTGACGAGATCGACTGGGGCGTACTGGACAATGTCCACCAGGTAGCGGCTGAGAAGCTGCGTAGGCAGGCCCTTGAGTCCATCGACGCGGATGACGCGGACGCGATGAACAGCGGCTTCAACGTAATCTACGCTGACGCTTCCACCGTGAACACTTCCCGCGCTGCCATCACTACCGGCGACAACATCAAGTTCTCCGATATCAAGATGGCTGTGCGCACCCTCGAAAAGAACAACGCGGCCCGTTTCCCGGACGGCTTCTACCATGCGGTCATCGACCCTGAGACGAAGTACGACCTGACGGCTGACACGCGTTTCATCTCCATCGCGGACTATCAGGATAAGTCCAAGATCGAGAAGTACGAAGTTGGAACGATCTACGGCGTGAAGTTCTTCGAGTCCACCAAGGCGAAGGTCTTCAAGACTGAGTCTTACCTCTACGGCTCGACCGCTTCCGTCGCCCTTACCGCAGGAACCGTTTCCACGGCTTCCGCAGGCGGCACGGTAACCGTTGCGGTCGCTACCGTTGCGACCAATGCTTCCGACACGAAGGGCATTGCCGAGTACACCCGCAAGATGGTGAACCGGATGGTCATGATCAATGACTCCTCCGCTTCCGCTTACATCCCGGTGTACATCGACAAGATCGAACTTGTCGGAACCAACCTGATCCATCACCTGCGTTTCGCCGGTACGACCTATTCTTGGGGCAGCGGCGACACCCTCGTTCCGAACCAGGGCGGCGCATCCAACCTCGTTGTACACTCCACCATCGTGTATGGCAAGGAGTTCTGCGGCGCTGTTGCGCTTGAGGGCAACGGACGCAACGTACAGGTCAAGATCAAGCCCGCCGGTTCTGCCGGTACGGCTGACCCGCTCGATCAGATCAGCACCATCGGATGGAAGTGCCGCGGCTATGGCTCCGGCATCCTGCATGAGAACTACGGTGTGCGTATCGAGCATGCGGTTTCCGCTTAAAAATTAATATTGAAGGGGAGGCATAAGTCTCCCCTTCTTGCAATCAGGAGGATTATATGGCTACTAAGACAGCTGAACCCAAGGTATTGATAGACGAAGACCTGATGGTAACCATTACTCTCCCGCTCGACCCCAACGTAGAAGAGGGCGAACAGTTTGAATTCGTCTGCGTGAACGGAAAGAACTATCAGGTAAAGCGCGGCGAACAGGTTCAAGTACCGTATGAGGTTTTCGAAGTGATCGTCAACAGCGGACGATACAAGGTACTGTAAGGAGGTGCGGGGCATGACCCTGACACAGATAAAGAACACGGTCATGTTCCAGACCGGGAATGACGCGGAGGATGTGGGAGAGTTTCTTCCCTTCCTCACGGATTACATCAATGAGGGATATGACGTATTGTACCATTACATCAACGGCGTACACCTTGGAGACGATGGCGCAGATCAGAAGCTGTCCGACGGAGGAGACGAGCCTGCGCTTGCGGCATGGCTCCAGCCTGCTCTCGCGGACTACGCTACGTGGATGGTATATCGAAACGGGAACCTTGCGAAGCAGAACCGAGGAATGATCTACCGGCAAAGCTTCGAGGATTATAAGAACAAGATCCATGCCCTGAACGGGCAGCGGCAATTCTACAACCTGTACAACCATTAAGGAGGTGAGGGTGAATGGCGGTCAGCGAGAGCGCGTATGAGACACAGGTAAAGTGTACGACGTTTGCCGGACTCTATGAGGGCGGAGACGGATACAACGTAGACCTGAAGTACGCGGTAAAGGGATCGAAGAATTTTGACGTACGCGGAGGAACTCTCACTCCTATGGCTGCGCCCGTGCCGTTCACTCCCGCAGGGCAGGCGGCAAGCGGAACGATGACGCTGATGTGCGTGAACCGCAGATATCAATGGGATGCGCAGCAGTACGTCACGGTAGCGGATATCAATTACTTCCTTGTGGCGGCGGGTACGAAGCTTTATCTGTATGATCCGAGTGCGGTATCCCCCGCATGGACGGAGATAAGCGGCGTGACTATCACGAACCCGAATTTCGACTTCATCACGTATGAGGTAAACTTCCGCGATGTGGGCGGTACGCCTACGGCGACACCAGCGCCTGTGGATGTACTCCTGTTCACGAACCCGGATGACGGGATGTTCGTATTCTATACGGATGACCAGACGGTGCAGCCGGTAACGATACAGCCAGACCCCAATCAGGATCCGCTGAAGTTCGGCTTCCTTTGCCGCCATTATGAGAGGATATGGGCGAGCGGCGTGAAGGACAGGCCCGATACGCTGTTCTATTCCGCGATAAACGATCCGCTCGATTGGTCGGCGAACACGGATGCCCCCGAAGATGGCGCAGGCGATATCGACCAGCCATCATGGGATGGAGACAGATTCGTGGCATTGCGGACATACGGCTCCTATGTGCTTGCGATCAAGAAGCAGAAGGTGTGGCGTATCCTTGGCACGAACCCCGGCGAGTACACGCTGAAGGAACAGTTCGGCGGCGGCACTATCGTGGAGAACACGGTAGCTATCCACGACAACATGGTCATCATGCTGGGGTACGAAGGGCTGATGTATTACAACGGCGCTAATGTCGCGGCGTTCCAGCATCAGACGATACAGGATCTGCTCAAGCGCGTCAATAAGGCGAACGTCGGTAAGGCCACAGGCTGTGTGTGCGGCGATATCTATTACCTTGCCGTTCCGCTCGATAACAGTACCGTGAACAACTGCCTTATCGAGTACGACTTCCAAGAGAGGGCATTCTCCATCCGCGAGAACGTGAGCGTGACCAACTTCCTCGTGTGGGATGGCGTACTGTACAGCGTGGGTGTTGAAAATAGCAACTTCCGTGTATATAAGATCACGCATGGAGACGTTACGGGCGCGAGTTATCTTCCTATTCAATACGTGAGCGCATGGCAGGATTTAGGCAGGCGCGATGTGACGAAGAGTGCGTTCGATATCTACCTGATATCGCCGACCGGGATGGAGATCACGGTAGGCGTTGAGACGAATAAAAAGAAAAAGACCAAGACGGTAACGCTGCCTGCCGGGAAGCCCAAGAGGGTACACCTGAACACAGTCGGAAGATACTTCAGGTTCATCCTTGAGACGGCTGCGACGAACGCATGGTGGAATCTCGCAGGCGGGTACAGCGCGAAGCTTGAACTCGACTGGGATTAAGGGGGCGATTGTATGGCGAGTATGCTCTACCAGTACGAAGCACCCCCGATGCCCCAGAAGTGGACGGCAGAGGAACGTCTGTTCTATACCAAGCTAATGGATGTGTTGGACGATATCTTCCAACGCTTTGGCAACACAGACAACGCGTTGGAAGAGTATAAAAATGCGTTGGCTGAAACCGTTGGATCGATAGAGGCAAAGACGGCTGAGAACTCTCAGGCGATAGACGATATCATCGGCGGCGATACGCCGGTAGTTACGAAGACGGTGACGTTCACATGCTCAGCAAGCGGAACGTATCGTTCCAAGTCTGGGAGTGGATGGCTTTCAAACGACATCATTCAGGGGTACAACAACGATCACTATGTCAACTACGGGTGCATGTGGTTTGGGAGCATGGCTGCGCTGAACGGAAAGACCTTAACGGAAGCGAAGCTGCGCGTGAAGAGACAGTCCGCTTACGGCGCGAGTATCAGCACGAAGACATTGCTTGGAGCCTGTAACAATACAGGCCGTACAGGCACTATCGCAGTTGGCGACCTTACGACATACGGGCAAATAGGTACGGCGACAAAGGAAAAGTCCGTAGAGATGACCGTGCCGCTTGCCGCCGTGACTGCTCTTGTTTCCGGGAGCAAGCATGGGCTTGTGTTCTACTCCGAGACGAGCGCGTCCTACTATTCGAGTTATATGTTCTCGAAAAACTATGCAGGATTCTACGGAGCAAACCAGAACAGCAATGCTCCGAAACTTATAGTGACTTACGAAGAATAAGGAGGATACGACAATGGCGATATTCAGGATGAGTGAAGCTGATCGGGCGAGGGCGATGTTCTTGCTCGACAGCGCAAGTGATGTGGACGATCTGCCGACCAACACGACGGCTACGACCGAATTCCCTGTGTGCCAGCCGGGAAGCATAGCGATGACTGCCGACATGAGCAAGGTATATATGCTGTCTCCGAGCGGTACGTGGGAGGAGAGCGCCTGATGTGGAAGCCGTACAACCCCAACCCGGTTGGGCGTTCCGTAGGTGATTGCGCGGTACGCGCCATAGCCAAGGCACTTGACGTAACGTGGGAGAAAGCGTTCACGATGCTTGCGATCAATGCGTTCGTCATGGGGGATATGCCGTCATCCAACAGCGTATGGGGAAGCGTCCTTCGGGAGCATGGGTTCACCAGACAGGCTATCGAGCCGCAATGTGAGGACTGCTTCACGGCGGAGGACTTCTGCATCGCGCATCCGAGAGGCACGTATGTGTTGGGCTTCGGTACGCATGTGGCGACGGTAGTGAACGGTGAATTGTTCGACAGTTGGGATTCTTCCAAGGAGATCCCGCAGTACTATTGGATTAAGGAGATGTGAGCATGCCTTACGGATATCAGGCTCCATACGGATACATGCCATATGTGCAGCCGCAGCAGCCGTCTTCCGGGATCATATGGGTGCAGGGCGAAGCGGGAGCGAAGTCCTACCTTGTGGCCCCGAATCAGACGGTAGTCCTGTGGGATAGCGAGGCTCAGACGATATACCTGAAGTCTGCTGACGCTTCTGGGATACCGAGCATCAAGACGCTCGACTTTACCATACGCGAGACGGCGGCAGAACCTGAAAACAAACTGGATGCCCTGACGGCAGAGATACAGGCTCTTCGCAAAGAGATCGATGCGATGAAGGAGGCTAAAGCATGAATCCCCTGTTCCAGATGTTAAGTGGTCAGAATCCTGTAAACGCGATCGTCCAGAGGTTTCAGCAGTTCAAACAGTCTTTCCACGGCGACCCGAAACAGCAAGTCGAACAGATGCTTGCGAGCGGCAGGATCACGCAGGCGCAGTACAACAACGCTGTGCAGCAGGCACAGCAGCTAATGAATCTCATCAATCGCAAATAGCGGTTGTTGAAAAAATAATTTTTAGAGAGGAGGCCATGTTATGGCACTCGAAGACAATGGAATCCCGATGAATATGCCGGTTATGCCCGCAGGCGGCAGCGGCAACATGTTTGGTGACAACGGATGGTGGATCATCCTCCTGTTCATCCTGCTCGGTGGTTGGGGCAATGGCTTCGGCGGCAACGGTATGAACCAGATGTATCCTTGGATGAACAATTCTCAGCAGATGAACGAAGGATTCCGGGATCAGTTCCTGAATTCTCAGATCGTCGGGCTTCAGGGTGGGCTTGTTGACATCCAGAACGCCATCACACAGCAGGGCTTTGCGATGCAGTCTCAGCTTTCCAACTGCTGCTGCGAGAACCGCCTCGCTACCGTTCAGACGCAGAACGTCGTACAGCAGGAGGGTGCGCTTACGCGGCAGGCTATCCAGGCTCAGACGCAGGCTATCCTCGATAAGATGTGCCAGCAGGAGATCGATAATCTCAAGGCTCAGAACCTGGAACTCCAGAATAGGGTCAACATGCAGAACCTTGCGGCATCTCAGGTCGCTCAGACGGCGCAGCTGATCGCGGATAACACCGCTCAGACGCAGTACATCGTGAATCGTGTAGCTCCGTACCCGATACCGGCGTACACGGTAGCCAATCCCGTTACGCCTGCCGCTACTGGCACCTGATGGAGGTGGCGTGAATGGATAACCTGAACGCCTTGTATGAACTGTGTGAGACTCTGTCTCGTGCGGTAGAAGAAGTCAACGGCAAGCTGGGAGGGAAACTCTCAGCTGCCGACCTTGAGTATGTGGACAAGCTGACTCATTCCCTGAAATCCGTTAAAGCTGTCATCTCGATGGAAGAGGAAGGCCAGAGTTACGCTTACGCGCCTGCCGATATCTACGCCGATAAATCCTACCGGCGCTATCGGGGAGGATCGTATCGCGGAAATTCTATGGCTGGATACTCCAACAGAAGGAACAGCATGGGAAGGTATTCCCGTGACGGATTTACGGAGCAGCTGGAGCAGCTGATGAACGAAGCACCGAATGAACAGGTTCGCAATAAATTGCAGACCATGCTCGATCAGATGTAAGGAACGTCCGAACTGTGCGGCGCGGGGAAGCCTGCGCCGCATGGGGCGGGAAAGGAGAAACACATGAGTAAAAGCGAAGATTTGGCAATGATCGCGCTTGCGAAAGCGGTGCAGGCTTCATCCGCTGTCGGTTCTGCATCTGCCGCTGCCGCGTCAGCAGAGGCTGCGGCGGAATCGGCGGAAGAAGCGGCAGAGTATGCCGCTGAAGCGTTTTCCGGAACCCCTGAAGGCTATGAAGCGCTTGTGGGGGATGTAGGTGATTTGAATTCCGCATTTGATATTAGAAAATCTGAAAATATCTTTGATAACAGCTTTCCCAATTCTGGACTTATAGATACATCTGGGGCGGATTCTGTAAGTGCATCATATGTGCGGACTGATTATTTACCCGTTGACCCTAATAATAGTAAATTGTATTTTGTCCGTTCCAATCAGCCATATATCCTCTATGTGTGTTTCTACGATTCGGAAAAAACCGCGCTTAATAATGGCGGCTCAAATAATCGTGTAACACTATTTACCCAGACAACTACAGCCGTGAAGGCAAATACGTCTATCCCTGCAACTGCCGCATACTATCGATTAGCAACAAATGCCACAAATTTTGCGGGAACATTATGTGTGTCGTATTCACAACTTGATGTGGTTGTGCCGTATGGCGATTATATCATTTCAAAGCTATCCTCATTATACGGTAAAACAATCGCTTTTTTCGGTGATAGCATTATCGGAAATCTCAATGATCACACAGGAATATGTAAATTGATCGAGTCTAAAACAGGCGCAACGGTTCATAATTGCGCGTTCGGCGGGAGTCGCATGGCATACCGGTACGGGGATAATCTCCAGTATACATACTGGAATGCCCTCTCAGGTGTCGAATTGATGAAAGCTATCGCGACAAACACATGGACGGCACAAGAAACCGCAGTTGAAAATATGACAGGCGGTTTGCCATATTTTGCAGACAGGTTAACGGCTGTTAAGGCTATCGACTTCTCTAAGGTTGAAATCATCCTCTGGGAGTATGGAACTAATGATTTTTCAACTGAAGTAATGTTATCGAATGATGATGACTCTACGGATATGTACGCATTTAAAAATGCATATAAGGCGGCAATCGAAGCCATCCTTACAGCATATCCCAACATCCTTTTGATCCCGATTACTCCGACTTGGCGGTTCTGGGATGATGACGGTGAGTATCTGTATGATTCAAATACACATACAACAGATGATTATGATGGAACGGCTCGACTTCTGACCGCTTTCGTTGAAATTATTAACTCTGTATCTAAAGCATATCAACTACCTGTGATTGATGATTATTACACATTAGGAGCTAACAGGTTTACACGATTGGCATATTTTGATTCAACAGATGGCGTTCATCCAAATGCGAACGGAAGAAAACGTATTGCGGAACATATTGTTTCTCAGTTGGATGGTTTAATTTGATAGGATATTTAAAACAGTAGACCGATGAAAGGAGGCAGCAAATGCAGACGCTGAGATATGGTTCTAAAGGCGATGCTGTACAGGAATTGCAGACCATGCTTGGGATCGAAGCTGATGGCATATTCGGTAAGCAGACTCTCGCCGCAGTCAAGGGTTTCCAACGGGAATGGGATCTCGCGGTTGACGGGATCGTCGGCCCGAAAACGTGGCAGAAGCTGCTTGAAGTAGTAGACGCAGAGACGGTAGACCCTGACAAGGTGACCTATCTGCCTGTCAAGTATAAACAGCCGGTGGACTATAAGCAGTACGACAGCAGGTGGCGGAATGTACCATATACGGGGCCTGGGAACAAAAACAAGGACAAGACGGTATGCACAAGCGGCTGCGGTGTTACATCCGCAGCAATGGTGCTGGCCACATTGGTGGATTCCAAAATCACACCCAGAATGATCGCGCCATTGTATATGAAATGCGGATTCCGGGCGGAATCCGGGACAAATGAAGCGGCATTCCCATGGACGGCGAATCGATTTGGTCTTCGGTTTAAATGGTCGAGCAAAATATCAGACGCAAAGAAATGGGTGAAGGCTGGCGGGTATGTAATTTGCCACATGAGAGCCTATAAAGAAAACGGGAAAACAAAAGGTTTCTGGACAAAAGGCGGGCACTATATCGTCATGTGGAAGTTTGACGAGAAAGGTATATGGTGCAATGATCCGGCGAGCGCAGCGAGAACGCATCAGCCAGAAAAGGATTTCATAAAAGAATGCGTGAGTTATTCATGCTTTTTGAAAGGGTGATGCGGCATGAGCTTAGGAGAAAAGATAGGACTTGTTTCGGGTATTATAGCGCTGGCGGCGCTGGTGGTCGGATACCTGTGGAAGACTTTTAAGGTGTACAACAGGCTGGAGATCGTCGAGAAACGATCTGCGAGACAACAGAAGGACATCAAGACGCTGCTAAGTACTCAGTTTGCAATACTGGACGGACTCAAACAGTTAGGGTGCAATGGCGCGGTAAGCGAAGCGCACAACAAGCTGAGACAACATGTCATTGACCAGTAAGGAGGTATAGTCATGGATTGGAAACGTAAATTTACATCCCGCAGATTCTGGACGAGCGTAGCAGCTTTCGTGACTCTTATGATAAAAGCCTTTGGCTATTCCGAGAGCATGGCGACAGAGGTAGCCTCTATCATCATGGCAGGTGCGGCGGTAATCGCATACATCATAGGTGAGGGGCTTGTGGACGCATCCCGCGAAGAGGTGCAGCTTATTGAGATGGAACCTCAGGTGACGGAAGAACCGACAGATGAGGAGCCGGAGGTGGAGTAAGTGGAACCTATCACTCTCACCATAACGGGGCAGAAGCTGACCGCTTCTGTCCCGGAAAACAGGGTAGTGCAGAACACGCGCAAGGAATACTACTGTGAGATAGCTGAGTTCGACGAGGATACCGCTGCCGCATGGAGTTCGTACGTAGACCAGTATGGTACGGGCAAGGGCTGTGAGGCTGTGTTCTATAACGACAGCATACACGATCCTGTCAGCGTCAAGTTTGTGCTGAAGGATGACGGACTGACATCTCCGATATTCCTGCCTGAGAACATCCTCAACGAGATAGGCAATCTGCGTATCGCTATTGTTGGGCGTACCTTGTTCGGCGAAGTGCTTACCACGGAATGGTGCGACCCGATACCGATAGTCGCCGGGCCGTATGTTTCACCAAATCTATCTTAAGGAGGCGATGACCGATGACCGAAGCTGAACTTCTCAAGAAACTTCAGTTTGATAATTATACTGCCGCCTCTGATGAGGCGATAGCCGAGGAGGCGCGTAACAGATACGCGGCATCTCATGCGGCGAACCTCGCATCCCTCGAAGCGGAGGGAACGAGCATCAATACAAACTACGATAGACAGCGTGACGCGGCATCCGAGGCGACGAGCAGGAACCTGTCCGCGCAGAGGCTGAACGCGATCCGCAACGGCATGCAGAGATCTTCGTACAATAACGCCACTCTTGGGAAGATACAGACCGAGGGAGACAAGACGCTGAACGATATCGAGCAGAACCGCACGGATGCATGGAACAGCCTTGCGGCGAGACGTACAGCGGAAGACCAGACGTACGAAGCGAACGTCCTTGCGGCGATAGACGATATCAGGAACAGGGAATACACGCGAGCGCAGAACGCTATGACTACGAACAATAACCTGTGGCTAGCGCTGTATAACTTGATGCAGCAGGGATCTGGCGGCGGCGGCGGGTCTTCCAGGAGCAGCAGCAAGACGGTATATCCTTCCGGCTCTGATGCCATAGCGGTAGGCTCCGCTCTCACGAACAGCGTAGGCAATATGATGAGGAATGCGGCGCAGCAGACGCTGGCTGGCGTGAATTTCGCGGACAACCTGATGAAATCGTTTGGAACCAAGTACGCGCAGAACCAGAATCCCGGTGGGCAGAGAACCGCCGAAGAGAAACTTTCTTCCCTTGTCCGTCTCCTTGACTGATGGAGGTAGATGCGAATGAGAAATCCGAATCTCGAACTCCCGGAGCAGCAGAAAACTGTTGCTCCGACTGTTACTCAACCGAAGGTACAGCAGAACAAGAGTACCGTTAAACCCAATCTGCCTGAACTCCCCAAGCAGGGGTCTACACGCAAAGCGCAGTACGCGACTAAGGTAGAGACGATACCGTATAACGCGAATACTAATCCGTATGCGGCGCAGGTGTACCAGCTGGGCATGCAGATAGGTAAGTACGGCGCGAATGATAAGCTGGCGAATCAGTTTCGGTCGGCGTATCTGAACTATCAGAATACGCAGACTAATCCGTATTCCCAGTACTATAACCCGTATTCTAAGGCGACCAACTACAAGGCGATAGAAGGTCTTAGGTCTTATGGTTATGATCCTGACCAGATGACGGATGACCAGATCCGTATGCTGACGGTCGGCAAGCGCACAACGGCTACCGGCTATGATGCCGCTGCTCCTCTGTCTTCCGGGAAATCTACGCCTGAACAGGATCTTGCCTATTGGGCGCAGGAATACCTTCAAGCGCAGGACACCACCATCAAGGCCGAGAAGGAACTCGATGACCTTGGCAAGGATATTGAATATTATGTTTCAAAGGGATACTCCGACAAACAGATATATGACGCGGTATCCTCTAAGTATTCTACGCTTAATTCGATGATGTCGAAGAAAGCCGAGGGGAACGCTGTCCTCCTGAACCGTGCCGTCAACTTTAACGGTGACGATACCATCTACGGGATGATATGGTCTGCCCGGAACGGCGGCTCCGTAGGCGACTACGGCCTTGACGCGGCGGCATACTATTCCAAGATTGGCAACACCTACAAGCCCGACGAAGCGTATACCCGCAGGCATGATGCCACGAATAAGGACACGTACAATCCTTACGCGGACGGCACTACCCTAAACCTGGGCGATAAGTACCGCGTTATCAACTTCTCCCGTGAATGGCTTCAGGAGCATCGTCTCGAATTGGATGAGGACGATATCCTCAAGATAGATGATGCCATCACCAACAGCGAGAAAGCCGAGGCCGAGATAGCGCAGCTGAACGAGTACATCGCCAAGCAGCTGGAAGGGAAGACCCCGCAGCAGCAAGTCGAGATATATAAGAAACTCGCCGACCGCCTGTCGGACGATAAGAACGACTGGCTGAACGAGCAGGGATACGCGACTCTATCCAAGATGGAGAGCAAGCGGACGAGCGGCAACCCTCTCTCGCTGGGCTACGGCGTGGACTTCAATCTGAAGGATACGATAAACGATCTCCGGGCGAGGGGCGAGGCTATCAACGGAGAGATAAAGACGGAAGAGGCACAGGCGGAAGCCGATAAGCGGATGGCGAATGCCCGGAAGAAGTTTAAGAACGATGACGAGGGCTTCCTCAAAGAGGTAGACTCTATCATCGCTGACCTTCAGACGAACGAGCAGTTTAATGGAGCGGATATCGACACCATCATCTCCGGGATACAGAACGATGTACACGGCGCGAGGCTGAAGATAGACAAGACCGCCCAAACGAAAGCCCGTGTAGAGGAGATACGCGCATCCGGGGATACCCTTGGAGAGCGTATGGCGAGCGGTAATTACTCCGAAGCGCAGCTGAAGGAGAAGACCAAGCAATGGCTCAGAGGTGTGGATGTCGGCGAAGATTGGGAAGCCCTTATGGGCGGCACACTCATGTCTCTGCTCCATGCTACGGACAATGTCGACTACGGCAAGGATTATCTGCCTGACGTGTACCTGGCGAACACATCCAAGGAAGCGGCTGACCGTCAGGTTATGTGGCAGAAGACCCTTGGCCCAGAAGTGTACGGCGCTTTGGAACGCGTCAAGAACGCTTTTGACGAGGGCGTAATAAGTGCGGATCAGTACGTGGATTACTGCTATGCGCTCGAACAGAAGATGGAAGAGGCGCGGGAAAAGGGTTCAAAAGACTATGAGTTATACCTCATGGAGCGGTTTGATTATAACCAGCTGGACTCCGTGATCGATGCGCAGCGTGAACAGCAGGCGCGTGAACAGGCACAGGCAGATAAGCTTGCGCATGATACCCGTATCCAGATGTTGGATGCGGCAGACGAGGCAGTCAAGAGCGGAGACGCGTCTGATCAGGATATCGCCATCGTAAGTGCGTACAAGAACATGGATATGAACACCGTGTTCTCTCTATCTCCTTCGCTTCAGGAATCCTATAATGAGACCAAGGAATCCATTACGGAATCCGTGACCGAGGAGTTATATTGGAAGCTGAACGAGGCCTTTGGTACAAGAGAGATAGCGGCGTGGGAAAGCAACACCAGTACTGCGGCGAGGACTGCTCTCCTCAGAAGCAATGCTTCCCAGATCGCCGAGATAGCGATGGACTCCATTCAGGATGATTACCGCAGGGCAGCGTTCTGCGATATGACGCTTGACGAGTACTACGAACTCCATCCCGACAGGAAGCCAGATATGGATAGCCTCATCGAGAGTGCGACCGCCACATATAATATGAACTGGGGTAAAGTCTGGCTCGATGTGGATAACATCATCGCGAATAAAAAAGCCGGTGAAGACATGACTGTGCCGAGAGCGACAGGCGGTCTTGAAGACATCTTTGATGCTACGGCCCGCATAGGCGATACGCGTGATGACTTCATCATGCAGGTATACAATGCCGAGGCAGGCAGGGCTGACTCACAGGCTGGTACGATGACGGAAGCCAAGGCGAACGAACTCCCTGTATGGGAGGCGGCCTACCTGATGGGTAAACTTGGTACGCTCAGTTTCGCCAAGGGCGGGGTGAACGCATTCTCATATTATGTTACCTACGCGGCTGACGATCAGTTGGAAGCGTATAACAGAGCGCACTATGTGAACGACCCGGTAAGGTATCGTCAGGATCTTATCAAGACGGTACAGAATGGTATCTCAGACCCGGAACTTGCGGCTTATTATACCAAGATGTTGGAAGAGTATGACGGGGATATATTCAACGTCACGATAAACTTCCTCGACCAGAACGTCCAGAACGTACTGTATTCCATCAAGGAGAATGCCGCCAAAGAACAGCAGCATATCGATGAGAAAGCGGCAAAGTGGATGGCAGATGCCATAGACACAGGGTCGAGTATCGTAAACAATGTGCTGATGCTTGCGGAAACTGCCGTACTGTCTGCTGTTGGTATGCCTCCGCTTGCCGCTACCGTGACCGCATACGGCTTGCCTGAAGGTGCCGAGATGGGGCAGGAACTTGAAGCGGCAGGCATAAACCATCATGCGGCCCGTGGTATCGCGGTAACACAGGCAGTACTGACCGGCCTTATGGAAAAGGCAATAACCTATGACAACTACATCGGCAGCGCGGTAACCAAGATGAAGAATGCCTCCGCTGTGAGGACAGCGATGAACGCGATTACAAGGGGCAACTTCAATCCGAACTCCATTTGGGGTAAGCTTGGCAGAGGCGTTGCGAATGCGATGGTCAACAGTTTCTCTGAGGGCTTGCAGGAATCTACGGAGGCCCTTGAGCAGTTTATCCTGAAGTCTGTTGCCGAGCAAGTATGGACGGGAGATGCCCATCTACAGGAGAACTGGGAGAACGCGAACGTCTTCATGGAAGGTGTAATGGGCGCGATAACGGCTCCGTTCCTGTCTCTTGCCGGTGCAGGCCTTGGTCGTGTGTCCAGTTTCTTAGGACGCGGCGAGGCGAATATGCCTGAGTCTGAACGGATGGCGAAGGGCCTGATAGACGGCACGATAGAATGGACTCCCGATAATCTTCAGAAATTCAGAGACGCTTTGGAGATCGATACTGCGAATCCAAGAGTGTTGGCTGAGATCGAAGCTGACGAGATGAGCATAGAAGCGCAAGAGCGGATGACGGCTGCTATTACAGACGGGCAGATGGATCAGCTGCTCCTGAACAGCCCGGAAGCCAAGGCTCTGACCGATGCCCAGAAAGCGTCAGACGATCTTAAAGCTGAATTGGATCAGAAGACGGCGGCGCTGAAATCTGCGTCAGATGCGCTTACGTCTGCGGAGCAGGCGTTCAATTCCAATCCTGCTGATAAGGCCGCGGCAGACAGATACAACGAACTGCTGAAGGAATTCACAGACGCTAAGAATGCGTATGAGGAAGCCAAGGCCAAACAGCCCGGTGTGGACGATGCGCTGACACAGGCCAGAACAGCTAACGAGGAAGCACGGAGGGCTGCGGTTATCGAACTGTATGAGCAGAAGCTGCTGGAAGTACAGGCTGAACATGCCGCGAAGAATGAAGTTGAACAGTCTGTAAACGAAGCCAGAGTGGAAGCTGAAGTGGCGCAGGATACTTTGGACGAGGCAGCTGCCATCCATGAGGAAGAACAGACCGCAGACAGCGAGGCCGACTTGAGTATCGCGCAGTCTGAAGTGGTTCTTGCCCAGAAGAGACATGAACTTGCAGAAATTGCATTCCAGCAGATGACCAACTCTCATACTACGCTTGGCGATATCGACAGGTATATGTCGCAGAAAGTAAGCACGACCGAGGAGATCGCCAGACTTGAGGCTGAAGTGCAGGCGAAACAGGCAGCACAGCAGGCTCAGACTGAACAGGCTCAGACCGAACAGGCTCAGACCGAACAGACAGAGGATGCACCGGCTCCGAAACCTAAGAAGATACCAGTTGGTACGAAAGCAGTACGTACTTCTGTTTTCAAACATCTTGTAAAAGAGATGGGTGGGAGAGACGGCCTTAAAAATGTGATGACTATTGACGCTGATGCCGACGCGGGTGCTTATGCCGGTAAGCCCGTGGTTATCTCTGGATATAGGGCTTACGCATTGAATGCAGATGCTCCTACGGTATCCGCACTTTCTGGTTTGCCGATACTCCCTGCGGAAAACAACATGGTTACAATACTTGGAAACCTTGAGACGGGATTCCAGAATGCTGTCGCCGTTGTAAATCCTCCCTCCATAGCAGACGTAAAAGCTTTTGTGGACTATGGGAAAGCGAATAAGAAACAGGTCAGTATTCCCCTGACAAACGGCGAACAGAAGATATTTGTGAATGCCGATTATCTGCTCGATACTATGAAGATGATGCCCAATAATACCTTGTATATCGGGGCAGCGGAGGATAAGAATTATCCGGGCAGATACAAGGGAATTCCAAATCTGTACACCGATGGTGAAGACGGGCATGGAGTGGTACTGCCGGTAAGAATAACCAGCGAGGAAAGAACCGATGAGTATGACAATTTCATGAAGGGTCGTACTCAACCAAAGAACACCGCTGACACTAAGTACTATCATGGTGAGTCCACCTTTGCCGCAGGTGCAAAGGCCGCAGCATCTCAGGGGCAGACATCCGAAGCAGAGGCGGCAGCTGAAGCGGCACGTCCTGCAAAGACCGGGAAACCTGTCTCTCCTGTGAAGACCATCGAAGACCTTGCCAAGAAGCTGAAGGTTGGGCTATATCGTACTAAATCGAGGAACGTCAATGCACAGTACTCCACATGGGCGAAGTCTGTCACGCAGAGTTCCAAACAAGCCGCTAACCTGGCGATGGCGATGCATGAAATAGGACACCACATCCAGAACGTGACCGAGTGGAAACTGCCTGACGGAGTGATAGAATCTATCATGCCTGTCGATTTGTCTTCTCCCGGCATGCCGTTTGAAGAGAGAGCCGAGGAAGCTTTCGCGGAATTCTTTTCAGGGTACATGATGAGCAGGTCTTCTGCCGTCAAGCTTGCCGGTGAGGATGTCGTGAGAGAATTTGAGGGAACACTCCTTGATAATGGTATGTTGGATGACGTGCGTTTCGCGCAGGCAAGGATCAGCGGATACCTTGAGGGCAGTACGCAGGACAGGATACGCGCTCAGATTGTGGATAAGTCTGATGCCGTGAAGAAAGAAAAGCAGGATCGTATGCGCAGGTGGATTGTAGGTATGATAGACCAAGCCTACGCAGGCAAAGCCGCAGACGATCTGGTAAGGCATCAGCGCAAGAACAACGACAACGAAGAATGGACGATGGAAGACGCTCTCCATTACCGCGTCTACCATAAGAGGCTTGCGGATGTCTGTATGACGCATGCGCTTGTGGATTCCAAAGGCAATAAGATACGCGAGAGCATGTCTGACATGCTTGCGAACAATGGCATCACAGCCAAGAACGCCGATGAATTCATGTACTATCGTCTTGCCAAACATGCTCTGGACAGGAACGCTCTTGACAAGAGAGTGTTTGGTGATTCGGACAACATTACTGACGCGCAGTTAGCCAAGTACGTCAGCGAGCATCAGGAGTTTGAGGAAGCCAATCAGGCATTCACCGAATGGTGGCAGGAATTTACGCAGGCATGGCTTGTGGATACCGGCATCGTAAATCAGGAGACGATGAACCGATGGAATGAGATGTATAAGTCCTATACGCCTACGTTCCGCGATATCAGCGGCAACTCTATAGACGCGGGATTCACCAAGGAGAAGGGTACAAAGGGAACCAGTTGGAGATTCAAGCCTGCCGGTACTTCCGATCTCGATATCATCAATCCTTGGGATAGCTTCATCGAACTTACCAACAGCATCGTATCAAGGGCTGCGGATAACGAAGTCGGGCAGGTATTCGATAAGATGTATACCGAGTACCAAGGCTTGGGGATATTCGCCGAGAAGATATCCGAAGTGAAGCATAAGGCCGAGGGTAGATCCTACGTGAACAAGGTGGACGAGCAAGCCCCTGTGGATATGCGTATCGAGACTGAGGAGCCTACCGGCCCAATCGGTATCGACACCACAGGCATAGCAGGATTCCTCATGCCGTCTGATGTACCGAACACATCTACTGGCGGCAGGCTTGTGGTTGCCAGAGAAGATGGTACTGTCGTTACATACGATTTCAACCAAGGGGATATGCTCCTGTACTCCGCTCTGACGAGCCAAGGCCCCGAAGTAAAGAATGCTCTTCTCCGTGGAGTGAGTGCGATAAACCGCAAATTCTCCGCATTGACCACCGGCAGTAACCCGTTATTCGGCGCAAGGAACGTTACACGAGACGTGCAGCATGCTGTCACACAAGGTACAACATCGCAGAATAAGGACAGCGCATTCCACGCCGCAGCGATGCTGGAAGCGGGTTACATGCCATATTGGCTGAGTACAGCCGTGGACTACCTGAAACAGGGTGATATCACAGATGAGTTCACCCGTATGGGAGGAGGAGGATGGTCTTACTCCGATACAGCAGACGCGAAAGGCAGGGTACAGGCAAGGCAAGGGATACTTAAAGGCTACAGCGGTAATACCACAGGGGAGAAGGTCGGCAACGTTGCCCGTAAGGCATTCGCTACCTTCACCTTTGAGAAGGTAAATGAGATGCTTGAGCGCACGACCCGTCAGACAGAGTACGCATCAGGCGCATATGACAGATCCACTTGGCAAGGCAGGCGCAAGGCTTTCCTCGCTTCGCAGGATGTGACTGTGGACTTCGGCAGGTATGGTATGAGCGGCAGCTATACCGTGTTAAAGTCTGTCATACCATTCTTCGGCCCGACGGTACAAGGTGTTGCTCAAGCGGCTAAGACTGTACACGATGCGTTCTCTTCAGATGTGTCTGAAGCGGATCATAAGCTTGCATGGAAACAGATAGGTAAGAAAGCTTTGAACTCTGGAATCCGTGCTGCCTTACAAACGGCGCTCATCCATATCTTTTGCAACGATGAGGAGAAAAAGGAATATGGCGAGATCGCTCAGGATATCCGCACAGGACATCTGATCCTTCCGGGTAAGCTGTTCGGAATCAAGGAGAAACCTTGGGTGCGTATTCCGATAGGGCAGAGTGTCATAGACCGTGCATTCTACGCTTCATTCTCGAAAGTATTTGAAGAAGGTTCTGGCTTGGACGATGTGTCCGTCAACCTGCTTGACGCAGGCTTCAGAATACTACAGGATGCCAGCCCTATCGATGTCTTCCAGCTTAGCGATGTGGGTACATGGATGAACGGTGTGATGTCCAGTACCATAGCCGCTATCCCGTGGGCATTGGCGACGAACATGACGTACTACGGAGGCAACGTGGAATCACCCTCGTTTGAAAATACGTACTTCACGGAGAGATACTATTCCAATACCCCGGATGCGTTCATTTGGATGTCGCGTGCGATTGATGAGATGAACAGGCAGACTGGATCCAATATCCAACTCAGCCCGATAGAACTACAGTATATCGCCAAGCAGTATACCGGCTTCTTCGGACAGATACTCATACCGCTCTTATCTCCCGACAGGGCGACCGGCAATTTGACTCTGGGTAATGCTTTGTACAATCTGAAGAATGGTGTGTCCAGTAGTTGGACGATAGACAACCTGACGAACAACGATATCTCCGATGCATACTACGACTACTCCGACCAAATCGGGTGGCTAACGAGGTGGGATCCTAAGAGCGACCATGTACCAGGACTCTGCGATCCTAACTTAGACCCGGAGGACATGGTGCGGGATGCGAAGTCCATGCAGAAGAGATACAATAGCATCAACAAACAGGTAATGGAACTGACGCAGGAGATCAATGCGATCAACAACGATACTGACTTGACTCCGTCCGAAAGGGCGATGGCGGTCAGAGAGCCAGAGCGTCAGAGGCTCGACCTGATGTACGAATGGAATACGGAATGCAACGACTTCTTCAACGAGTACGGGGCTACGAATCTGTTCGAGAGATTCTATCGGTGGATGCTCCGCAAGTAATGGGCTACCTCTGGACAGAATAGGACGAAAAAAGCCTGAGATTCAAGGATTTGTATATTATTACCATTTTAGTTGGTTTTGTGACCACGATGATATACAAATCTATTGAAATCTCAGGCTTTTTGCCTTGAGAGTGTATTCGATTTTTATGCCCTATTGTTGGGCTTCTTTGGGCGGCTTTTGCCGCATTTGGGTTACCTATTGGGCGACTTTGTCCACGAAGGATGTCAGCTTATCCACCTCTGCGGATGTCATGGATTTGGACAGATGAGTGTAGATGTCGAGGGTCGTTTTGATATCTGTGTGACCGAGCCATGCCTGTGCCTGCTTGACGGAGATACCAGCCTCAAAGAGGATGGATGCGTAGGTGTGACGGAGATCGTGGTGACGAAAGGAGATGTCCTTGCCGATGATTCCTGACAGTATCTTCAGACTTGCGGTGCAGTCGGTTGCTGCGTGACGAAAATCCACAGGTCTGCCGTTCAGCATGCATACCCGCCCGGAGATCGCTCCGCGACGAAGCTGCTCCTCTTTCAAGGCCGTCATCAACTGCGGCAGTATCGGGATATCCCGCTTGGCGGCTGCGGTCTTGCCGGCGGTCTTGACTACCTCGCAATTCGTATCCAAGCCCATCGTGCCGGTGACATGGATGACCTTGTTATCGTAATCGATGTCCTTCCATTCAAGGGCCGAGGCTTCGCCGATGCGGAGGCCGGTATACAGGATAACGTAGTGGGTGAAGCCCAAAGGATACTCGCGCCAATGCTTACGGATAGCGTCTGTCTCCCACGGTTCAAGGAGCCGGTGGGAGCCTTTTTTTGTCGCGGTCTTGAATTCGACTCCGCGCGTAGGATCGAATTCAAGGATGCGGTTATCCACGGCTGCGGAGAAGATGCGTTTCGTGTAGGATGCGAACTTCGACATCCAAGCGGGTGATTTGTCCTGATAGTGATCGACTACGGATTGGATGTGGTAAGGGCGGATGGAATCCAGCCTCATCGTACCGATGGCCTCTGACAGGACAACGGGGTAGACGCGGCGGTCGGCGGTCGAGGAATAAGAACGGGTCGTTTCCGGACGTTCCAGCCATCGTTCTATCCATTTGGATAAGGGAGCCTGCGCGGTGACAACGTCCATGCCCATACCTATCTTGCGCATGTACTCGTCCGCTTTGGCATTAGCTTCGCGTAGAGACTTACCCGTAAACATCTTGCGGATACGCCTCTTGGTGACGGGATCATAACCGATATCCCGTCTGACTGATCTGGTCTTTTGCGGCATTGTGGTTCCTCCTTAAAAATTGATATTTAAAACTCCCGGTGCAGTCCAACGACCTTGCCGAGGATTTTAGCGTCCTTGAGTATGAATGGATCATACGCTTCGTTATCCGACATGCAGACGATGGCATGGGGGATATGGTGTATCCGCTTGCATACGGCTGAGTCATCCTTTAATATAACGGCGATGTCGTTATCGTCCACGTCGCAGGCCTGTCTGACGAGGATGATGTCTCCATTCAATATGGTAGGAGCCATCGAATCTCCTTCGACCCTGACGGCGAAGTCGGCTTTCCCATCCACATCTATATATCCTTCGATGTAATCGTCGGCGATCTTCGCGGCTCCGGCTCCGATAGCTGCGTACAAGGGGATACGTTTGCCGGTGGGGATATCCATTATATTGGAAGGTGCTACATCCATCGGATCGGGAACCAAGCCAAGGAGCCATGCGGGAGTTACATCCAATGTAGATGCCAACTTGGTAAGCCGTTCAACAGGGAACCTCTTTGCTCCGGCTGTGGCGTACCTTTGTATGGTGGACAGCGGGATGCCTGTGCGGTCTTCGAGGTCTTTGTATGTAAGTCCAGAGTTTTCTATCGCTGTTCTGAGCCTTTTTGCGACGTCTCTTTTGATCTCTGTCATGGTGTTATCACCCTTTCGCCATTCATTATAATTGATGACAATTCATAAATCAAGATGTTGATTCACATTTTTTGAGAAAAATTTAGAAAAGGGTATTGACATTCTCATTTGATGGGTTTAGAATGATGTCGTTCCCAAGAACTGAGAAACGCAGAAGGGAGGGATAGGATGGATTCAGAGGCCCTTCGTGTCAGAATGGCTGTCAAGAACATAACGCAGAAAGAGTTGGCTAATAAGATAGGAATCAGTCCAGCCGCTCTGAATAACAAACTCCATAAGAAGGTCAATTTCGATATTGACGAGGCTATGGATATTTGCAAAGCGTTGGATATCAGAGACAGTAACGAGATCGTCAATATTTTTTTCAGCTAAAATTCTCAATTAGTGAGAAATTATCCTCGCTTGGCATGGCCCTTCATGGTGGGGCTGGCGGGGTTCCTTCCAGGGTATAACCCGGGGCGCTGCGGTTTTACAACTTTCCGCAGGCCGGGGCGCTGCGGATCGATAGCAGAAACCTCCTTTCGTTGATATCTCTCCCCCTTCTCAAGGCCATTACAAAGCTATCGATTCCGTCAAAGCGCCCCTGATTCCCGACTTTAATACAAGGTGCATATGGATGAACGCGAACGGCTCCGGCGCAAATGGTTCACGCCGGAAGAATTAGAGGAAATGAGGCAGGCCGATGTGGAGATCGAACGCGAGTTTGAAGCTGACCCCCAAGCGTTCACCAACCGCAACAGCCCTAAGTTCGTGTACACCTATGAAGGGATCGAGAGACGGAAGCCCGTATCCATTGAGACCGGCGTGTTCGATCTGTGGGAAGACGGCAGGCTCGTACTTGAGGCTTCCAAGGAAACAACCATAGCGGATTACCTGTACGTCCACAGGTCAACGGTATCGAGGTATATCCGTGGACTTCTGCCGATGCCGGACGGCATACAGATCAAGAGACATGAGAGCAATTAGGCTCTCTTACAATTGGAACAAAGAGACAAAGAACGAGGAAGAAGGAGGACGAAGACGGATGGAATCGGAGATTTCGGTGGTACGGATCAATCAGGAGTTGGTTCAGGAGAACAAGCTGCTCCGCAGAAGGATAGCGGAATTGCAGAACCAGGTAGCGACTCAGCGGGTGTACTTGCATTGCGAGAGGATAGACGCGAGCAAGTGGAGGAAAGCGAAGATGCGCCATTGGAAGCGTCAGGCCGCTCTGGCTGCGCGCCCTTGGTGGAAGAAGATGTGGGATGACCAATTCACCTACGTTGTGTTGGGGATGCTGACCATACTGCTGGTCTGCGTGTGCATGGAGGCCTTGCTGATATGAAGACTATCCATTGGATCCTTGAGCCTGACGGATGGACGGGCTTAGACGAAGACGAGTATGACGAATACCTTGAAAGGAAAGACGATGGAACAGACAGAGAAGCGCAGGAACAGGAGGGTTAACCTGCGATCGATCTACAGAAGATACGGAGGTATCCATAACGAGTTGTCTATTAAGGAAGCGGAGATATGCATGGAATGCCCGCTGTCCGACTGCAAATTCGCCAAGAACAAATGCCCCATATACCGAGAAAAGGTCGTGGCACTCGCCACACGGTACGGGATGACGAAGTCTCAGCTGGATAACCTGCTGTCGAGGTTGACCGAAGCATTAATGATCCACTATGTGATGGTAGACAGGGGAGAACGCGAGGAGACACCGACCTACTCCGACGGATTGAGCGGGGCGTATAAGAAACGTAAGAGAGGCAGACCTAAGAAAGGAGAGGAACCATGACAGAGAAGACCTTACCGCCGCTGAGGCCGGTATCCAACCCGGAGTATCAGGGGATACGTACGATGTTCGCGGCTATCACAGGATTACAAGTGTTCGGCGATATCCTGAAGCCGAGGCTTCAATCATCCGGGGCATGGAGATGGTGGAAGATGGCAGAGGCGGCGATACAGAAAGCCTGCGATGCGATGCTGCTGACCATTCCGCCGAACAAGCTGCTCGCCATCCGCAAAGACCTCGACCATGTGCGGATAGAGGTGTGGGTAGACGGAGTGACCGGGCAGAGGCGGCATGAAAAGATGTGCTACATCGAGGAAGAAGTCTTGGATAAGATCGTATCCTACGCCTGCGCTGCCGAGTGTACGTTTTGCAGTAAGAAGGGCGGGCAAGCGAAGGGCTGTAAGCTGCGGAAGCTGCTGCTGAGATGTACCCCTTGGGATATCAAGACGTTAGCCGATGACGGTACATGCAATCTCTCAGGCGAAGACCACCTGGGGGATATCGGAGAGACATTAGGAACATGTGAGACGATGGAGGAAGTAAACAATGAGTGGGAAGATACATCGCTGTAACGAGGAGCCTGCGCTGTCTACGATTTTCTGGAGCGACAGTGACAAGAGATGGCTGCTGATCACCTCTGTAGTAAATGAAGAAACATTCTTTACTGTCGAAACCCCGATCACCTACTGCCCCTACTGTGGAAAGAAGCTGAAGGAGCCTGAGGAAGATGATTGACAGGGAGAAGGTAATCAAGGCTTTGGAGTGCTGTTTGAGAAACGATCACAAAAAATGCCCGTACTACTCTGCTGATATTTTGGATACAACGTGCTATACGCGATTGCATACCGACGCCATTACCCTGCTGAAAGAGCAGGAAGCAAAGCATGGAGAATGGATTGACATTTGGCGAGAGGACGATCCTGACACGTCAAGCCATGCAAGATGTTCCGTGTGTAATATGGTTTCAGCGAGACCTGTGGGGGCGTACTGCAAATGGTGCGGTGCAAAAATGGATTCGGAAGGTCGGTGAAGTGGGAATGATCAATTGGGATAAAAGTTATTTTGCTCAACAAGGTTGGCAATGCCCTATTTATGGTGCGGTTTATTCTCCCTTTACAATGGGTTGCATGAACTGCACAGGATGGAAAACAACAAATAAAACTGATACAAAAAGTGAGATTGATTGGGTGCATCACGATTCTGTGACAAAAACAGAAAAAACGCAGGAAGGTCGGTGAAGTGGTGAAATGGTTATATTTGCTGAATTCGCTATCAATAAAAACTGCTGGAATTTATTTGATAGCTATGGACAAATCTGTATAGGTTGCGGGTGCTGTGTAAAAAACAAGAAAGAGCGATATGAAAACAGAATCAGATGCCTTGAGCGATGGTTAAAAGAACAGTATGAGTTTGATGGATGGGATGACAGTATAAAGGAGATACAGGAGAAGAACATCAAGGCTAACATTAGGTATTTAAAGCGGCAATTACGTTATTACAAAAAACAATTAGAAAAGATTCAGAAGGAGTTGAAAGAGTGTGAGGCTGATTGACGCTGACACTAAAATCACGGCACTTTTGTATAACGATGAGCATGAGGAAACCGAAAGAGTAGAAATGTCAATCGCCAATTTTCTTGATGGGCACACGGAGGAAGGATGTCCACAAGCCGCAGGCGGTTGGATCAGTGTGAAGGACAGATTGCCGACCGATGCAGGAATCTACATCATTTGCGACCACTACGGAAACGTCATGAGTCGGCACTTCTGCAAGTCGCACGGTAAGTTTGCGGGATACTGGCACTTCAATGGAAGCACAAAATACGGCAACCCATTGTATTGGATGCCATTGCCGGAACCGCCAAAGGAGGAAGAGGAATGAGCCTTGGCATGAACATGGACATGGTAATAGCTTTGCAGACAGCCTATGCTGACGGATTTGAAGCAGGAAGAGAAGCAGGAAGAGAAGAAACAACCAGTTGGATATCAGTAATGGACAGATTGCCAGAACATGGCGATGAATATCTCGTAGTAAGAAGTTCATTTGGTATATATCGCGCAGTTGATGTATGTGGATATGACAAGAAAAGCAAGAAATTCGGAAAAATCGACATGGATTATGTCTATGATGGTAATGGTTGGTATGAGGTTAATAACGTAACCCATTGGATGCCGTTGCCGGAGTTACCAAAGGAGGAAAATAAGTGATTACTACGAAAGACAGAATCGGATACATTCGCTGTCAAGAGCACGCAGACGGCACAACCGAGTTTAAGTATATCGAAGCAAAAATCAAGTCTGTTCGTATCGGGAAGAAAGGAATGAGAGTATATTCTGACAGATTCCGCGCTCTTGACGCAGAAGATCTTGAATCGAACACTGAAATCATGTCTGGTAATTCTCGGCTTGTTATTGTTGGAGAGCCATTCATTACGAACGACGCAATGTCTGAGCATTTGCAAAAGGTTGTCGCATATTGGAATAAACACGGCGCGAAACCCTTGCTGGGCGATCGGACAAAGCCAACGAAGGAGGAGAAATAATGGTTAAGTGGTTTCCGAAAGACTGCGGACAGTGTCCGCATCTACATTCATGGGATATGAGCGTGGATGATTGAACGAACGTTTGCGATGTGTTGCAGAGACAGATAGACGATTGCGATTCTGATTTCATGAGATTACCGTGCCCACTGCCGGAGACGCCAAGGGAGGAAGAAAAGAATAATGATGAACGGATGGATTAATGTAAATGACAGACTGCCAGAGACAAGTGGCGAATATCTTGTGTGCATTAGGTGTAAATACATGCAAATTGCAGATTTTTTTGATGGATTCTTTAACTATGCACATGTGACACATTGGATGCTTTTACCAGGGCTGCCAAAGGAGGGAGAAGAATGATGACACCTAAGCAGACTACACTGGAAGAAGCGATTGCCCTTGTCAAGAAGAAGTACAAGTACGCGATAACAGCAAGCTTTGTCATCCACCCCGTAGAGTGGGCCTTGTACAACGCATGGAAAGACCTGAACATACGGGAAGCGATGAGTTACAACATGAACGATCTGAAAGAGAGGCCGAATGATGAATCTGAATGAGAGCATTAAGGAAATCTATGGGCTTGCCGTCAGCAAAGGCTGGTGGGATGAACCACGCTCTATCGGCGAGGTGTGCGCCCTGATCTGCTCCGAGTGGGCTGAAGCCCTTGAGGAGTACCGCAGCGGCAAGCCTGCCCACTACTACGACAAGAAGCCTGAGTGCGACGAGTGCATGTACGATGGGGAAGACAAGCCTGAGTGCGAGATGTCCGACTGCCCGGAGAACCGCAAGCCTGAGGGCATCGCGGTAGAACTCGCGGACGGCATCATCCGCATCCTCGACTACTATGGATACCGCAAATGGGGCTTCGACTGCATCACATGGGAAGACCTTGAGAGAGATCCCGGTGACGAGGATGTGATGAAGGAATTCGGTGATACCATCGCCAACCTGAACTACGCTACGGCGCAGGCATCAAGAGTATATCGGATGAAGAACGGGGAAGTACACACGAACGAGGACGAATCCAAACAGAAGATGTGGCTGTTCTCCGCTATGTCGATAGCGTACACCACAATACAGCAGCTTGGCTGTGACCCGCTGAAGATCATCGAAGAGAAGCACTCGTTCAACAAATCAAGGCCGTATAAGCACGGCGGGAAGAGGCTATGATGCTGACGAGAACGATAAGAGACGAGAACCTTGGAATATACGTAGAACTTGAAGACGGTGTAGACGAGCAGGAAGCGCGAGCATGGATCAATCGCTACACCCGCTACCACGACAAGACCGTGCGGCCCCTGCGGATGGTGTTCGCTAACGGAGAAGCCGGTAAGCTGCTGATATCGGTAACGGAAAAGCACTATTACGAAAGCAAGAGAAAGGAGAACGATTGATGGAGATCAAACTGCTCAAGCCGCGTGAAGTCGCGAAGGAAACAGGACTCAGTTACGAATGGGCGCTTGCATTCTGCAAACGCTACGGCGTACAGATCAGCCGGAACAGGTACATGGTATCAGAGGAAGTTTTGATGGCACATCTGAAGAACCATAGGACGGAGGCGTTGGTATGACGGAAGAGAGAAAGAAGCTGACAGGCGTTAAGCTGGCTATCGACAACGCGAGGGATCTCGCCGAGGAATGCGCGAAGAAGTTTTCGAGCCGGTTCGCGGCTGACATCGCAGGCGACCTCTACGACGTAGAAGAACGCATCGACAGGAAGATACAGACACTCATACGGATGGAGATGATAGCGAATGAACGAGAAGTGGAACACCTTCATAGCGACTCTGACGGAGGACGGACAGATAAAGGTAACAGCGGGGTACAAGTACGGGATAGTGCTGAAGAACGCGGGAGCATCATGGAACTTTTCAGGTTATTGGACGCTGCCCTTGACGATCTCCTCGTTGGAGTGCTTGAGGGGCGTAAGGGGAGCGAAGATAGACGCGAAGATCGTAGAGAAGCTGGGCGCGGATGTGGAGCCTGCGGCGGATCCCATCCCGGAGGATCTGGAAGGGATCATAGCGAGGATGCCCGTAAAGGTTAAGCCCTATGCCCACCAGGCAGCGGCTTTCAAGAGGGCGATGGAGGTATTTGAATGAAGCTTGGAGGGTGACGATGGCTAAGAAGAATAGCGATGGAGGTGATACCCATTGAGCAAATACCGAGCCAGGAAGACCATCGTTGACGGCATCACGTTCGACAGCAAACTGGAAGCCAAGCGGTACATGACGCTGAAGGAGATGGAAGCACAGGGACTTATCTCCAACCTCCGCAGGCAGGTGAAGTACGAACTGCTGCCCAAACAGGATAAGGAATACGCCGGTGATACCACGGAAAGAGCCTGTTATTACATCGCCGATTTCGTCTATATGTTGGGCGGAAGGGAGATAGTCGAGGACACTAAGGGAATGATCACCCCGGAATTCCGTATCAAGCGGAAGCTGTTCCGCTGGAGGACAGGAGGCAGGATAACCGTGGTGAAGGAGGAAAAACATGAAGGTAGAAAAAGACTCAAGAAGGTTTGATTCGGTGATCGACGCGATCCATTACTGCGAAGACCATGGGCTGCGGGATTTCACCATCACATCAAATAACGGGGAGGTGTTATTGACGGTATGGCTGGTAAAGGATACGGACTCCTGTTTGAACAAGGATGCGGCAAAACGTTGACGGCTATCGCCATCGCGGGCAGGCTGTACCTGGACGGTAAGGCGACCAAGTGCCTTGTGGCATGCCCCTTATCCGTCTGCCCGGTATGGCTGAAGGAGATATTCGCATACGCCGACTATCCCGTAAGCGTGGATGTTTACCCTGACATCAAGTCGAGGAAACGCAGGGAGAAATTCCAACGGGAGATAGCGGCAGGGAAGACCTACGACGGATTGAATTTCATCGTCGTGAACTACGACGCTCTACGGGCAGATGCCCTGAGAGAAGCCATTGAAAAGTGGGGGCCGGATATCGTCATATGCGACGAATCTCAGCGGATCAAGAACTTCAAGGCGCAGCAGTCGAAGGCCATGTGGGAGATAGGAGACCTTGCCAAGTATCGGCTGATACTCTCGGGTACTCCCGTCTGCAATACGCCGTTGGACTATTGGAGCCAGTATCGGTTCCTCGACAAGAGGGTGTTCGGGCCAAGCTACTACACTTTTAAAAATCATTATTCAATATGCGGCGGCTATGAAAACAAAGAGGTAATAGGGATACGGCATCTTGGAGAACTCTCCCAGAAAGCCCACAGCATCGCATCGAGGGTGCGGAAGGAAGACGCTTTAGA
>Ga0265300_10000503_pt1 | contig 41065 bp, 81 predicted proteins | sample AusTroGonzalo_MG_FD_193482 | JGI IMG/M metagenome (GOLD analysis project Ga0265300, IMG submission 193482) | Bovine rumen microbial communities from tropical cattle in Woodstock, Queensland, Australia - Gonzalo_03 | ecosystem: Host-associated > Mammals > Digestive system > Stomach > Rumen ... | reverse complement strand
AAAATATGTTTATTTATATTTTTATTTATAATAAAGAAAAGTTTGAATAGGATGTACCAAAAGTATTATTCACATTGGAATAGGATACATAATGCTCCAAAGAAAATAAAAAGCTTAACATTAAGAAATATCAGCATTGTAATATTTAACCTATTATTTTATATAACTTATATAATAATAGAAAATATTAAATAATTTGCAAAGGAGGAATGAATATGGATACATGGTTCGGACTAGGTTCTTGTGATGGAGAATAGTTATGAGAAAGATTAAAAACAAAAAGTTAGAAAAGTTTTTAGCCGTGCTAGTAGAATTATTAGAATTTATCTTTATAGTTTGTTTAGCAATATTTGTATTAAAAGCAAATTTAAGAGATGTTTTAATAGTTCTATTAGTGTTTTTTATTTCTAGGTTCTCTATTGGAGAACAAGGTCATTATAAAATAGAAAGTTATTTTGATAATGGATGGAAAAGATGCTTTTTTTGGACAATGTCATTAATATTAAGTTTATCTTTAGTAATTAAATTAGGTGTATTTGTAGGTGTTTTATTTACAATATTTACTTCATTTATTATTAGTGGAAAGGCAAATATAGATGATATGACATTAGGATATAAAAGAAGAAGAGAAGATGGAAAATATTATGATATTGAAGAATTTGTAAAATATAATTTAACTAATATTAAATTAATTGAATTTGAAGAAAATCTAAAAAGAACAGATGATTTATTGTATTTAATTTATAAATATAGATTTAAAGAACAAATGACATTTAGCGAAATATCAAATAAATTAAACAATATGGAAAATGTAAGAATAGTTGAAAAACTAGACCAAATTGCATTGGCAATTAGAATACATTGTGGAATATAAAATTTAATAAAAAAGTTTAAATAGTCGTACTAGAAATAGTATGGCTATTTTTTTATACTTAAAATCAGGAAAGGGGATGTGAGAAATGAAAAAAGAAAGTCGAAATAAGTACAAAATAGATTTTGCTCGGACATCTCCTTACTATCTTGCATAAGTTAGAGGAGATTGATGTAAATTTGGAACGACAATACATCAATCTTTAATTTTTATATTTGAAACATAAACTTATATGTCTAAATTATAAAAATGGCTTATTTTTCATTTTAGAAAGGAGAAATTGATATGAATTATCCAATGTATAACAATAGTCAATTTTATATGCAAAATTTACAAGATATGAGAGACAGGATTGATAATCAAATTAAAAATTATCAACAAAGTCAAATGCAACAACAACCAGTACCACAAATAAATCAAAATTTTCAAATAACACCACAAACAAATAACAATGAATTAGAAAGTAAATATGCAAATAATATAGATGAAGTTAAAAACATATTTGTTATGAAAACAGGAGTATTTGTAAATAAAGATTTTTCTACATTATGGATAAAAGATGTAAGTGGAAATGTAAGAACTTTTAAAACAGAAGAAATTATAGAAATGGATGAAAAAGATAAAGAAATACTAATGCTAAAAAAACAAATAGAAGAAATGAAAGGAATGATTACAAATGAATATGATAATGCAGATGTTGATGACAAGATTACAGAGCAAAAATCCGCAAGGATACCAAATGGTAAACGAAGCAATGCGAAATAATGGAAATCCAGAAGCAATGCTAAAACAAGTATTAGGAAATGCAACACCAGAACAAAGACAAAATTTATTAAAACAAGCTAAAGGATATGGAGTGCCAGACAATATACTTTCTAAAATACAGAATATGAAATAGGTAGTAGATGTTTCTTGTGAAACATTTATTATAAATATTACAGAGAGAAAGGAGGACACACATTATGAACGATAATATGTCACCAGCAGATGTAGCAGCAGTTGTAGGAAACACAGATAGAAATTATGCTTATCCAGTATTTCCTTATGGAAATGGTGGAGGATTTGGTAATGGTTATGGTTCAGATTGGCTATGGATTATCTTATTACTAGCACTTTTTGGTGGATTTAATGGAAATGGAAATGGCTTTGGTGGTGGTTTTAATAACGACTATGCTTGGCTATCAAATGGTCAAAAAGAAATCATGCAAAACACTAACGAAGGATTTAATACATTACATTTAAGTAATCAAATTGAAGGTGTAAGAGATGGAATTTATGGCTTATCTAATCAATTATGTAATTGCTGTGCAGATATGCAAAGTACAGTAGCAAATGGTTTTTATAATGCAGAAATTTCTGCAAATAATAGACAAATGGCTGATATGCAACAAAACTTTGCTTTAAGTACACAATTAGCAAATGCAAGTGCAGATAATAGATTAGGAATTGCTAATCTAAATTCTACAATTTTATCAGAGAATTGTGCTGATAGAGAAGCATTAAGTAATGGCATAAGAGATATAGTAACAAATCAAACAGCTAATACTCAAAGAATATTAGACCAATTATGCCAAGACAAGATTGATGCTAAAAATGAAAAAATTTCTGAATTACAAAGGGAATTACAAATGGCAGATTTGAAAGCTAGTCAAATTGAACAAAATTCATTTATTGCTCAAGGATTTGCTAATGAAGTTGACCAATTATACAACAGATTAGCTAATTGTCCAGTACCAAGTACACCAGTATATGGTAGAACACCTATATTTACTTGCAATGGCAATAATGGATGTGGATGTGGAAACACATTTGGAAGCACATTAGTGTAAATTTTAAAAATTAATAACTAATTAAAAGCAAATAGTCGAAAGACAAACTCGTATTGAGAACTTGCTAAAAATAAGGGATATAGCAAGTCTATATCTCTTTTTTCAATATCTAAAAAGGAGGAATAAAAATGAATGGAGTAATACAAGCAATACAAGAACCAGAAGTAACATTAACTTCTAATACAGCTACATTACCATTTGCAAATGTAGATTTAAGGACTAAAAGCGCGATGAATTGCTGTGGATTTATAAATCACAATGAAGGTAGTGCATTATTTAGTATATTAGATGGTGGAGTATATGAAGTAACTTTTAATGCAAATATTACAAGTGCAACAGCAGGACAAGTAGCATTAGCTTTATTGGCAGATGGAGTACAAGTGCCAGGAACAGAAATGGATGCAGTAATAGCAGCACCTGGAGATTTTGAAAATATAAGTTTTGATAAAAAAATAAGAGTATGCTCTAAAGGAACTGTAAATTTAGCTATCACTTCTTTACCAACAATAGTATATAGTGGTGGAGCTACTCCAGTTGTAACTGATACTCAAATACCAATCATTAAGAATGCAAATATTAATATTGAAAGACTTGCATAATGAATAATTTTGAACATAACCTAGAAAATTTGTCTAATAGCTTACAAATATTAAGTTTTTTAATATTAGTTAAAGATTTTAATAATACTGATTTAATGCATTATTTAAATCATCAAGACCAATTATTAGATGAAATTATAAATCAAAATAAAGAAATAATAAATCTCTTGAAAGGAGAAAAATAATATGGAAATTGAAGATTATATAGAAAAAATAATTGACAATGGAAATGTAGAAGATATGCATAAACTTTCAGAGATGTTAGAAGATGTATTAGAAAAAATATGTGAATTTGATGAAAATATTTACAAAAAATATGAAATGGAATTATATAAGATGGCTTATGGTTCAACTTTAAGTAGAAGGATGGCAGAAGATATAGTAAGTAAAATGAAGCCTTATAGAATGAGGTGGAGTTTAGAAGAAACAAAAAGAATACAAGAAGAATACGGATTAGAAGATATAAGACCAATAGACTTTTTTGTAGTAATAAATTCAGCATATAATGATTATAAAGACTTGTTTGATGAAAATACAGAAATGTATGTAAGATTTACAAATGACTTTATAAGAGATGAAGATGCTAAAGAAGATAAAGTTTTTACATATTTTACTACAATTCCAAATTAAGAAAGGAGAATAAATTATGAATGATATGAGTTCAAATAGAAGCTACAATGATAGAGATTATGATAACAGATACTATGATGATGCTTTTTATGGTAATAGAGAAAGTTATAGAGATAATTATAGAGATTATGATAATCGTGGAAATTATAGAGATAATTATAGATATGATTATAGAGAAGATTACAGGAGAGATTATGACAGAAGAGGTGGAAGAATAAATAACAGAAATTACAGAGAACCTGAATTTTATGAGGAACTAGAAATGCTAATGGAAGATATGAGAGATGGATATAGAAAATTAGAAGATATATCTGAAATGGCACATAATCAGCAAGATAAAACTACTTTAATGAAAGTTGCACAAAAGGAAAAAGAAAATTATAACTATATTAAACAAATAGTAGAAAAATAAGAGGTAATATGGAGGAAATTTGTCAATTTACAATTAATAATAGAATATATACTATTTATGATGTTGATAAAATAACAGGAAAAGAAAATTATGTAGGAAGGTCGCATTATTTAGATAGAACTATCTATATTGAAAAAGGAACTAAAAAAGAAATGTTATTAACATTAAAACATGAATTAATGCATGTATGGTTATACGAAAATGGGCATACTAATCAATATGGAGATGAAATATTTGGATATGAAGATGTATGTGAACTTTGTGCATTAAGTAATAATTCAATCAATAGAATAGTTAGTGAATATTTATATTATAAAAATTTAAAATAATATTGTAAAATTTATAAAAATATGATATAAATATATTGTAAAGTATATTTATCTTTACAGATACCATTTTACCGAAACAGGGGATGCATATATTTTGCATTCCTCTTTTCTTTTTTAAGGAGGTGGGATTATGGAATATATTGCAAATTTACCAGTAGATTTTTGGGTTACATTAGCAACAGTTATAATCACAATTATATTAGGATTTGTAACAAAGAAATATACTAAAATAGACAATAAAAAAATACCTATTCAAAATATGTTTATAGGAGTATTTGTTTTTTTAGTACAATGGATAATAACAAAAAATCTAAATGTAGCAGTAGCAACAAGTGGAATATTAAGTGGTGGAATTTATGATATAGGTAAAGCAATTATACAATTATTTAAGAAGGAGGATTAGGATGTCAGAATTAGTTAAATATATTGTGTATAGACATATTACACCTGATAATAAATGTTATATTGGTGTTACTAAATTAAAATTACATCAAAGATTTCAAAATGGAAAAGGTTATAAAAATTGTAGAAATTTTGAAAAAGCAATACAAAAATATGGTTGGGATAATATAAAACACGAAATATTATATACAACAAGCAATAAAGAAGAAGCAATGAATAAAGAAATTGAATATATTAAAATATTTAAAAGTAATGATGAAAATTTTGGATATAATATTGAAAAAGGTGGAAGTAAAAAAGGAATGAGTGGAAATCAAAATTCTTTTTATGGAAAGCATCATACAATTGAACAAAAAGAAAAATGGAGTTTAGAAAGAAAAGGTAAAATTCCTTGGAATAAAGGTAAATATGGAGAAATAAATAAAACTAATAAATATGTAAAATGTATTGAAACAGGAGAAATTTTTAAATGCATAAGAGAAGTTGAAAGGCAGTTAAATATAATTCATACTTCTATTTGTAAATGTTGTGAAGGTAAAATTAAAACAGCAGGTGGTTATCATTGGGAATATGTGAAAGGAGAAGAAAATGAGTGAATTAAAACAAATTATAGATATTGCATTGGCTGAGGTTGGATATCTTGAAAAATCTAAAAAAGAATATGAAAAAAATCCTGAAATTATATATGATAAATATGCAGGTGCAGGGGAAAATAATTGTACAAAGTATGCAAAAGAAATGGATGATTTAAATTTATATAATGGTAAGAAAAATTTTTATCCTTGGTGTAAAGTGTTTGTAGATTGGTGTTTTGTACAATCAGTTGGAAAAGATAGAAGTAGAGAATTACTATTAGGTTGGACAGCAGGAGTATTACAAGAATATAATTGGTTTAAAGCTAACAATATGGTTTATTTTACACCACAAGTAGGAGATTTAATAATATTTGGAGACTGCGACCATATAGGAATTGTTAAAAGTTATGATAGTTCTAAAGTATATACTATTGAAGGAAATACATCTGGTAGCACAGGATTAGTTGCAAATGGTGGAGCAGTAGTAGAAAAATCTTATTATAGAACAAGTTCTTATATTAAATGTTATTGTAGACCAAATTATAAAGGAGAGCCAGTTCCACCAACACCACAACCTACAGGAGATGCACAAATAAGAGCAATACAAGAATGGTGTAATACTTATAGTTGCAACAATATTGCAGTTGATGGGTACTATGGACAACAAACTAAAGCAGCTATAATTAAAGTATATCAAACAGAATTGAATAAACAATTTAATGCAGGTTTAGTAGTTGATGGTTATATGGGACCAAAAACAAAGAGTAAATCTCCAGTAGTAGGATATGGTGCAGAAGGTAATATAACAAAATCTATTCAAAGTATGTTATATTGTAGAGGCTATAATACAAATGGAGTAGATGGACTATATTATGATGGAACTAAAAAAGCAGTAAAAACATTTCAATCAAATCATGGACTAAATGCAACAGGAACATTCGAAAAAGAAACAGCTTATAAATTATTTAATAATTATTAATAAAATAAAAATATAAAAGGGTAGTATATTGATACTACTCTTTTTTTATAGTGTAAAAATTTTTAAAATAAATTTATAAAAAAGTATTGACAATGTAAAAACTTAATGTTATAATTAAATTAGAAAATGAAAAGGAGGTAAAGGATATGATAAAAGTAAAATTTAATTATTTAAAATTTTGTATTGGAAATTGTAGAGATTATTGGAGAAAACCAGTAGTAATGATATATGAATTTGATACTAAAGAAGAAGCTAATAAATGGATTAAAAGAGCAAATGAAAGAAATACACATAGAAACGATGACCATTTTACAGATATAGAATTAATAGAAGAAAGGTAGGTAAAGATTATGAAAAGAAATTTAGGAGAGATTTGGAAAGTAAAAGAAGGAAGCAAAACAATTTGGAAAGTACAATTCCCAAAAGGTATAATGAGTTTTAATACAAAAAAATTAGCAATGCAATGGATTGAAGCTTTTGAATTAAATAAATAGAAAGGTAGGTAAAGTTATGATAACAATAAATGGAGAAAAGGTAATTAAATATCATATACATGGAGAATACCAAGGAGATTTATGTTTTGATAATTTAACTACATTAAAAGATACATATAACAAATTAAAAGAAACTAAAGAATTTGATAGAAGTCATTATATAGAAGATAACTACTGGATAGAATGTGAAACAGATACAGTAATGTATGGAGATTATAAAATAAGAAAATACAAAAATAGATACACATTAGTTAATCTACAATAGAAAGGTGGTAATTAGTATGTGGGTAATTATACAATTAAGAGACAGAGATGAGACACCATTGTTTAAAGAAGATGATTATCAAGATGGATTAATATTTGATGGATATACTACAAAAAAGGAAGCATTAGCAGAAGTAAAAAATTGGAAATATATACAAAAATTATCTATAGGTTTTGGTTTAGAAGATAAAAAGTATAGATGGGTAGTAGTTAGAGAAGAAGAAATTTAATTTATTAAATAGTAGATATGAAAAATATTTACTATTTATATATTTTTTTATAAAAAGTATTGACAGTGTAAAAACTTAATGATAGAATAAGGACATAAAATAAAGAAAGGGGTATTTAAAAATGAGAAATCAATTAAAAACATTAAAAGCACAAAAAACAAAATTACTTAATAAATCAACAAAGTTAGTACAAGAATTTATACAATTACAAGATAAATTAAAAGAGGTAGAAATTAAAATAAAAGAAATAGAAAGCGAGGGAAAATAATATGGAAAGATATAAAGTTATAATGGAAGGAATAAATCCAAGAGATAATTTACTAATGGGAACAGGGTTAACAATAAAACAGGCTAGGGAATTAAAAAAGAAATGTAAAGAAGAAGATTATTTACATTATTATGAAATTTATTTAATGGAAGGGGATAAATAATATGGAAACAATAATAGGAATAGGAATAGCAAGTTTTATGATAGGAATTAAATTATTTATAGGATTAGTAATAGCATTATTAATACAATTAATTAGTTATCAAGTTTTTAATTTTAATATATACAAAAAATTAGAAAGTATTTTTTTAGGAAAGGAGGGAAGGTAAAATGGAAGATATTGAAGAATTAGAAATAACTATACAAAATTTAAACAATGCAATTAATAATATTGTTAAAGCAATGAATGATTTAAAAGATGTTGATAATGTTGATGAACAATATAAGGCATTAGATATAGCAGAACAAGAATTAGAAGATGAAAGAATGCGATTAGAAAGTATTTTAGAAGAATTAGAAGAAGAAGCAATAAATGAAGCAAGTAAAGACCAATGGGAAGCAGAAAGAAAAGAATTAGAACAAGAATATTGGAATAGTCAATTTTAAGGAGGAATTAAAAATGGAATATAAAAAATTAGAGGAAATGAATAAAGTTTTAAAAACAATAGATGTAAAAGGAAAAGATTATGTTGAGGTTAATACAAGAATAAAAGCATTTTGGGAGTTATGTCCAGAAGGAAGAATTGTTACACAAATTTTGAAATTAGAAAATGATATATGTGTTATACAAGCAGCAATATTTGAAAATAAAATAGATGCAGAACCAAGAGCAACAGGAATAGCATACGAAAAAGAAGGTAGTACATTTATAAATAAAACAAGTTATATAGAAAATTGTGAAACAAGTGCAGTAGGAAGAGCATTAGGAAATGCAGGAATAGGAATTGACACTTCAGTAGCAAGTGCAGAAGAGGTACAAAATGCAATATTACAACAAGATATGGAAAAGAAAATAGATAAAACACAAGTAGATGCATTATACGATTTAATTAAGAAAAGAGCAGTAGAAAAAGATGAAGTATTAGCAACACTTAAAGAAAGAGGATATGAAAAGTTAGCAGATATAAAAATGAAAGATTATATGGGAATAGTAAAAACATTTGAATGTTTTGTAAGAAATTAGGAGGTGTATAATATGAAATATGAAGATACAACATTAGAAGAATGTTTTATAAAATATCACGAATATAAAATAGCAAGTATATTTGATGCAGATAAAAAAGAAATTAAATTTATGGAGGAATAAATGGAACTTTGGCAACAAATAGAAGAAAAACAAAAAATGCTAGATAAAGCAATAAAAGATTTAGCAAAGAATGGTTATGATTTAGCAGAAAAAGAAAAAAATTATAAAATGGAATTATGTAAAAAAGCATTAGAGTTACGAGCTAAAGATACACCAGTAACATTAATAAATCAAATAATATATGGATATGAAAATATACCAGAATTAAGATTTGAAAGAGATACAGCAGAAGTAAAATATAATGCAAATCAGGAATACATCAATACAATTAAGTTGCAAATAAGAATACTAGAAGGACAATTAAGTAGAGAATATGGAAATAGTAAATAGGAGGTAAAATGATATGAAACAATATGATATAATATTAAAAGCAATGTTGAATAATAGAAATAAGAAAGAATGGAAAGCAACAGACTTTCAAAAAAAACCATATTTTGTAGGATATGAAGCTAGTCCACGAATGAGTGAACTTGCAAAGATGTATCCAGATTTACTAATAGTAGGAAGAGATGGAAGATTTAGAACATTGTCAATAAATTGGGAATGTGAAGAAATAGAAAGATATATTAAAGAATATAAAGAAGAACCATTTTTTTTATTAGATAAGAATTGGATAGAAAAACATATACCAAGAATAGATTAGGAGTAAAAATGTATTGTAAATATTTATCGAAGTGTTTAAATGGAAAATTAAAGTGTAAACTATTAAAACAAGTAATTACATTAGATAAATGTAAAAACTGCTTAAATTTTATTGTGGAGGCAAATAAGCCTATTAAAAAAGTAAGTAAGAAAAGAATATTTGTAAAAAAACAAATTTATGATATAGTTTATGAAAGAGATAAAGGCAAATGTAGATTATGTGAAAATACTCAAGTAGAACTTCATCATATAATTTACAAAAGTGAAAATAAAAATTTAATAAATGAGCCAACAAATTGTATAATGTTATGTACAAAACATCATAAATTAGTACATAGTAACAAACATTATTGGCAACCAATATTAAAGGAGATGATAAATAAATGACTATATTTGAATATATAAAAGAAGAGGCTACAATTGAAGAACTTGCACTATTATTTTTATTTTTAGAAAATGACAGTGGATATTATTCGAAAAATAATATTGATAGCTTGGAATATTTAGGCACAACAAGATTAATGGATATTAAAGAATTTGATATAGAAGACCAGAAATGGTATAAATACGCATTAGAAAAATTAAATAATGAATTAGTTTTTGATGTTAAAAGGGAGGAAATTAAATGAACATAATAGGAAAAACAATGATATTTAAAAGTGAATATGGATATAGTACAATAGTATCTAATAAAATGCAAAATGGAGAATATGAAAAAATATATGTATCAGTACAATTACCAAAAGAAATAGAATTAGAAAATAAGACTTTAATTGAAATAAAAAGTGCATTTTTATCTTTTTATAAAACAAAAGAAGGATTACCAAAAATTAAAATAGTAGTTTTAGATTTTGAACAATTAAATAATTTTTTTTATGAAAAAAAGGATGAAGATGATTTACCATTTTAAAGGAGGATACACAAATGTATAAAATAAAAAAAGATGAAATAAAAAAATATAAAAAATGGGGAATAGTAAGAGATATAGCAAAAAAAACAGGACTAACAGAAGGATATCTATCACAAGTATTTAACAATAAAAGAATTATAAATAAAAAGGTATGTGCTTATGCAATAACAAAAGCAATAAATGATGATTTAGAAATAGAAAATTTATTTGAAATTATGTAAAATAAAGTATTGACAAATAAAAAAATTAAATATAAAATATAAACACAAAAGACAAACCAACACAATTAAATAGATATCTAAAGTTTATCCATAAACTTTTTATATACATAAGGAAACTTGCTTGGTTTGTCGCAGGTTTCCTTATTTGTTTATTAGGAGGAATATTATGAAAGAAAGCATAGTATTTTATAAAAGTTTTTTTGAGGCAATACAAAATATTCCTCAAGAAGAACAATTAAAATTATATAATGCAATATTTAGTTATTCATTTACAGAAATAGAACCTGATATTGAAGAAGGAATAGCAAAAGCAATGTTTATATTAATGAAACCTAATATAGATAGTGCAAATGCTAGATACAAGGCAAGTGTAGAGAATGGTAAAAAGGGTGGCAGACCTAAAAAAGAAACCCAACAAAAACCTAATAAAAACCTAAATAAAACCCAACAAAAACCTAGCCAAAACCTTAATGATAATGATAATGTAAATGATAATTATAATATAAAAGAAAATAATAAAAAGAAAAGTAACACACCAACATTAGAAGAAATAAATGAATATATTTTAGAAAAACAATTAAAAGTAGATGGAAAACAATTTTATGATTATTTTACAGAAGGAAATTGGATAGATGCAAAAGGTAATAAAGTAAAGAATTGGAAACAGAAATTATTAACTTGGGATAAATATCAAATAACAAAAAAAGATATTCCAAAAAAAGAATTTAAAAATTATGAACAAAGAGAATATGATGATTTAAGTAAATTTTATGCAAATTAGGAGGTAAAATGGTATGGATATAAAAAATAGAATAGTAGATGAATTAATAGATTTAGAGCTACCATTAAATGGTATAGCATTTGAATATTGGATAGAAATATTATTAAAAGAATATAACAATGATTTTAAAAGTATTAATATGATGGAAAGATACGAATATTTAGCAAAGAAATATTGGTGTAGTATTTCTTCAGTAGAGAGAGCTTTATTAAGAGGCATAAAATTAATGGAAAAAAGAATAAGAGCTAAATATAAAATAAAAACAAAGATAACAAATGAAACATTAATTATATTATTTAAATTAAAAGTATTTTAGGAGGAAATATGAAATTTCATTGTTTTTTTGAACAAAGTGGAACATTTAAAAATGAATTTAAAAAATTGGGTTATGAAGCAATAGATTATGATATACAAAATGAATTTAACGAAACAGACCAAGTTATTGATTTATTTGAAGAAATAGAAAAAGGCTATAATAATAAGCCAAGTATATTTGATAATGTGGATAAAGAAGATTATATAATAGCCTTTTTCCCATGTGTTAGATTTGAAACACAAATAGGAATGGCTTTTAGAGGACAACAATGGCAGTTAAAAAGTAAAAGTGATATTGAAAAACTAGAATATGATTTAAAATTACATAAGGAATTGGATTTAATGTACGAACAAATTACAAAATTAGCATTAATCTGTTTAAAAAATGGAATATCACTTATAATAGAAAATCCTTATAGTCCAGACCATTATTTAAAACAATAATGGGCGATACCTTGTACTTTTGTTGATAAAGATAGAAGTATAAGAGGAGATTATTATAAAAAACCAACACAATATTGGTTTATAAATTGTAAACCAAAATACAATATGATTATGGAAGCATATACTTGGAATTTAGATAAAAAAAAGACAATAGAAAAAGTAAATAATAAAACAGAAAGAAGTATGATAGCTCCAGAATATGCAAATAGGTTTATAAGAGAATTTATATTAGATAAGGAGTGGGAAAATGAATATTAAAGATAAGATAGTAAATGAATTAATAGACTTAGACTTACCCTTAAATGGAGAAGTATTTGAATATTGGTTAGATATATTATTAGCAGAACATAATAAGAAATTTAAGAGTTCAAATATGATGGAAAAGTATGAATATATAGCAAAAAAGGGAAATGTACTGTATCATCAGTAGAAAGAGCATTATTAAGAGGAACAAAATCTATGAAAAAGAGAATAATAGAAAAATATAATATAAAAACGAAAATAACAAATGAAACGATAGTTATTTTGTTTAAATTAAAGGTATTTTAGGAGGTAGAATATGAAAGTAAAAGAATTATCAAAAGAAGCTAAAGAATTAAATTATTCAGATAATATACCATTATTTGACTGGATATATTTTGTACCACAAAGAAGAAAACATGACTCTGGTTATAATATTATGGAAATATATGGAGTTATATTTAATAGTGAAACATTAGAAGAAAAAATATATAAATTATCTTCAATAAGTGATGTAATAGATTTTAGTAAAAGTATTGAAAATAAAAAAAGATTTTTAAGTATAGATATACCAGAATATAATATAATAAGAGTATTTCCAAGAGAAAATAAAAAATTTAAAATAGATTATTTGAATATAAGTTCATTTTATATAGAAATTGTATAAAGGAGAATAAAATGAGCCATAATAAAAGTGCTAAAGAAGCATTAATAAAAAAGTATGGAGAACAATGCTTTATAGATAGATTAAAAATAAATACAGAACCTAGAACATATAAAAGCAGTAAACAATATAAGAAAATGAAAAAATTAACTTATCATCATATAGTAGAAAAACAAAATGGGGGAGAAGCTACTATAGAAAATGGAGCTTTATTAAGTGTTGAAAATCATGAATGGTTCCATAGACAAGATGCAATAACTCAACAAATATTAAACAGTTTATTTCAAGAATTAAAAGAAGTAGAATTAATAGATAATTTAGAATTACCATTTGAACTAAAAGCTAAAGTAATACAGTTTAATGAAAAAGGTAAGGTAATAGAACAGGAAAGGGAGAAAGAAGAAAGATATGAGTAAAGCAGATGAAATGTTTAAAGAATTAGGGTATGAAATATCAGAAGAAGTTAGTGAAAAAATAAATAAATATGGTTGTGGTATTCAATTCAAAAAAGAAATGGCAGTTACAACAAGATATATAGAATTTTATTATTATCATAAACAAATTTGCATTTATGAAGACCAATATATAGATGATAAAGTTATAAGACACGATAGTATTAATTTTGGAATGCAAGAACTACAAGCAATAAATAAAAAATGTAAGGAGTTAAAATGGATTTAATAAAAAGAAAGGGTGGTTATAATGGAAGAACATAAATGTATAATAGCAGAATGGTTAAATTATGAAGATACAACTTTAATTACATTTGAAGATTTAAAAGAAAAAATACAAGAATATAATGAAACTTATGAATATGCTTTTAATAACTATGGGCAAGATTTTGTTAATGGACTTATGAAAAAGAAAAATATAGAAGATTACTTTGATGGTCGTAAAAATACTAATATAAATAAATTTAATTATTGTCCATATTGTGGAGAAAAAATAGATTGGAAAGAATTAAAAGGTAGGAGTAAATTATGGAATATATAACTTTTAAGCAATTTATATATACAATAAATATAAGAGATTGTTACAAAATAGATGGAAAAGAAATATCAGACAATCAAGTAATAAGATTATATTATGGAACAGAATATAAAAAAGACAATTATACAGAAATTGGTTGGTATGATTATTTTAATAAAGATGCAGTATGGGAAATTTTGAAATTATCATTAAATAAAAATATACTAGATAGTGTAGTAACAGATTTTAGATACAATAGAGATATTGAATGTTTTGAAGTCTATTTGGCATTAAGAAAAGATTTAGAAGAAAACTTACAAGAATATCAAAATTAGTAAAGGAGTAAAATATGGAAGAAGAATTTAAAGAAGAAAAAACCAATAAACTTATTGATAATAATATCCCAGAAACTATAACAAAATTACTTATAACATTAGATATAGATAGTGTTAGTATAATATATCCTAATAAGGATAGTATTACTTCTGAGAAAATTTTTAGAAAAAATCTTGTTATCTTAATTAATTATATGTATGAATTAGCAACAAGATTATCTTACGAAGAAAGTCAAGCTAGACTATATAAAAACTTTTATGAAAGAAGAATAGAAAATAGTATATTAATATCAAAAATAGATGAAAAAATACAAGATTTACAAGAAAACAGTAATGGAGATGATTATAGTTTAATAAATGTAATAAATATTCTAAAAGATTTATCAAAAAAGGAGAATTAGTATGGAAGAAGAAAAATTAAATAATTTAATATATCTTTTAAGAATACATCATATAGATAGTGAGCCTTTAGAAAATCTAATAAAAGGATATAAAGAATTAGAAGAAAAAAATTTTGGATACACAATAAAAATAGCATTATTACAAGCAGAAATTATAGAAAGTGAAAAAGAAAGAAAAGAAAATTACATACCAAAATCAAAAGTAAAAGAAAAGATAGAAGAACAATATGGAAGATTATGTATGGAATTAGGTTCGTATGAAAGAGATAATGCAACATCTCATCAAGAACGAATAGCAGGTGGAATAAATGAATTAAGAAAATTAAGAAAAGAACTATTAGAAGGAGATGAATAGATATGGGAATATGTCATTATTCAATAGATTGGGCACCTGAACAAACAAAAATAAATAAACAAGCAGGTCAAAGTTATTCAAATATAAATTATATAAATACAAATTTTGCTCAACAAGGTTGGCAATGCCCAGCATGTAAAAGAATATTAGCACCATTTGTTCCAGAATGTCCTTGTGGTGGACAAGGTATGGAAACTTGGACAACTACAACTACTGAAGGTACAGGAAACAAAACAATAATAATGAACTATCCAGAAGATTTTAAGAAAGTAGATGAGCAATTAAGTGATATACCACATTGTTATTGCAACCAAGCAAAGCATATGGAAGGAGATAAATAGATATGAATTTAAAAGAAATAGAAAAACAATATGGAGAAGGAAATGTAAATATAACTTTTATGTTAGAAGGATTAGTAGACCAATTTGAAAAAGATAAAACATCATTAGACATACAACAATTACAATTATTATGTGAATATTTAATTAAATATAGAAGGAGATGAATAGATATGGATGAAGATGAAATAATAAAAGAATTTAAAGATTTAATATATAATCCTATTTATAATTCAATAATTCTAAAAGATGAAGAAGGGTTTACTCAATGGCACGAATTATTTGAAAATGTATTAGTCCTATATAATAAAGAAAAAGAAAGAAATAAAGAATTAGAAGAACAAAATAATGAATTAATTGAAATCAACAATAAATATAATGATATGAATTATGAAACAAAAATTGCAGAAAATTACATACCAAAATCAAAAGTAAAAAAAAGATAGATATATTAAATACAAACATAGTAAATGCAGAAAGATTTGATAGAGATTATATAGGAAATTGTAGATTTGCTAAATATATATTACAAGAACTATTAGAAGAAAAGGAGTAAGTTATGAATAATGTAGATTTTTATTTAATGGATTTAAAAAGTAAATTTGGTAAAATAAATCCTAAAGAATATTATTTATCATATTCTGGTGGTAAAGATAGCCATTTTCTTTTTTGGTTTATTAAGGAGTACTTAAAAAATGATGACATAAAAATAGTAGGAATAAATACTTATATGGAACACCCAGAAATAAGAAAAAGAATTTACGAGAATTGTGATATTGTATTATTACCAACTAAAAAACCTTTTGAAATTAAAGAAAAATATGGAATACCTTGCTTTTCTAAATGGCAAGATGATATGATACATAGATACCAAAATGGTTCAAGACAGCCATATTTAATTGAAAGGATAACTGGTATTCATAAATATACAGGAGAAAAAATTGTAGGTAGATTTAAGCTAAATAATACAGCAAAAGAGTTATTATTAGCAAACAAATTACATAAAATAAGCCCGAAGTGTTGCACAAAATTAAAAAAAGAACCAGCAAGAAGATTTGAAAAAGAAAGTGGATTAAAACCTATATTAGGTGTAAGAGGTAATGAAAGTGGTTTAAGGAAGAAACAATATCAAAGTTGCTTTACTAAAGATAAGAAATTTACTCCACTTTGGGATTTAACAGACGAAATGTTAGATGCAATATATAAGCAATATAATATTGAAATACCAAAAGTTTATGAAAAAGTCTGTAGGACAGGCTGTATGGGTTGTCCTTATGGAAGTTATAAACATGATACCGAAAAAGAACTAGCTTTATTAAGTAAAAGTCAAAGGGAATTTGTTACAGAATATTTTAAAGAAAGTTATGAAGTATTAGGAATTAAAATAGAAGGAGATAAATAGTTATGGATAATATAGCACAAATAGAAATATTAAAAATAGTTCAACATATACTTTGGTTAGTTAGTGCATTTTGGCTAGGATATGAAACAGGAAAACAACATATTTATACAAAACTAATAGAAAAAGATAGGGAACAAATTAATAATACATTACAGCAATTAAAAAAGAGAGGAGATAAATAGATATGAGTGAATTAAGTAAAGAAAATGTAATAAAAGACACAGTAAATCAATTTATAGAATATGCAGAAGAAATGTTAGATAGCTATGACTATGAAAGACCAGTTGATGTAACAATAAATAAAGAAGATATAGAGTGTATTAAGGGTTTATTAGACCTATACAATAAAGAAAAAGAAAAGAATAAAGAACTAGAAAAAACAATTTTAGAATTTGTTAATGACAGAGAAAGAATATTAAAAACACCAGTTATTAGTAAAGATAAAATAAAAGAAATAGCAGATGATTATGAAAGTAAAGGGTATATTGAAATAGCAGGAGCTATGAGAGAACTATTAGAAGAAAGGAATTAAGATATATGTATATGTTAAAAAGTGAAGATGAAAGATTAAGTGAATTTTATGAAATAGGAATAAATAATGATAAATATAATATATTCACAGATGCTTTTGGAGAGTTTATACACGAAATGAATAATGTTGATTTAAGTGAAGAAACTAAACAACATTTATATGACATTTTTATAAAAGATATGATTATTTATCATAAAAATGCAGGATTAGTAGAAAAAGTAGAAGAAAGTTAGGTGAATAAGATGAATAAAAAAGAAGTAATTGAAGAAATACAAGATTATGTATTAGATAGAGCTAAAATATTAAGAGATAATGAAGAAATCTCTAAAGAAGATAAATTAAAATTAGCTGATGTCTATTTAGACATACATAAGTTTTTAAGAGAATATGACAAGAATGTTAAAATATTAAATGATTATAGACTACATGAGAAATTCAAATCAAAAGATTATGGCGATGATGATAGATATAATTATTAAGGAGTGATATATATGGAAGTTAAAGAAGATTGTTTTGCTTATGATAGTAAATATAAACAATGTACAGCTCTAAATGATTTATATTGCAAAAATGAAGAATGTAGATTTTATAAAAATAAAGAAAAGATGTCTCAATCATATATAAGAAGTTGCATAAGAAAGTATGCTCCAATAAGTAAAAAATAAATAGTTGCATTTTATAAAATAATATGATAGAATATAAAAAAGCACAGAAGAAAGAAGGTAATTTTATGTTTATTTTAGGATTATTTTTAGGTACATCATTAGGAATAATAATTATGGCAATGTTACAAATAACAAGAGGAGAAGAAGATGATAATTAAAATTCCGTTGTTGTGCAGAAGTAAAAAAAATAGTCAAAGGATAGTATATAATAAGTATCTAAAACGAGCCTTGATAGTACAAAGTGAAACATACTTAAAATTTGAACAAGATTGTGGTATATTTCTTAAAAAATATCAAGGAGATACAATTATTTATCCAATAAACTTAAAATGCCTTATTTTTGTTTCTGACAAGAGAAAAAGAGATTTAACAAATTTAGAAAATGCAATAGCAGATATATTAGTAAAATATAAAATAATAGAAGATGATAATTATAATATAATAGCAGGATGGGATGGCAGTAGAATAATATATAGACCAAAAGAAGAACCTGAAATTATATTAGAAATAACTAAAATGTAGATATTAATATGCTAGGTAATTAATATAAAGCATACCTCTAAATAGTTATATAATTTATATAAACCTCAATCTTTAAAAAATATACATAGAACTTCCTAGCAGTTCTATTAATCGAGTGGTTAGTGTAAACGGAAGCACATGGATTAATTATCCATAGAAAAAGGTTCAATTCCTTTCCTCTCGACCAAATTATATATTGTATGTAGTGATATATATAAAAATATAGTTTGCCATTAATTTGACAAGAAGTTGCAACTACTATATTAGCTTGGGTGAGCTCGAGGTATATCATTACACAGAGTATATACAAAGGAGGAAATGGTATGAAAAGTTTTAAAGGTAGTAAAATAGCAATTTATATTGATAATGATTATAAAAAAGAAAAACAATGGAAAGAAAAAGTTAAAAGAGTAGAGCAGAGTAAAAATAAAACATTAATAGAAAATAAGGAGAATAAATAAAATATGAATTATAAAAGATACATAAATATGATATTATTACAATTAAGTAATAAATATGATTGTGTATTAACAGAAATAAAAACATATAAAGAGTATAAAAAATATAATAGCATTAGATTAATATTATATAAATATGATGAAGAAGGAAATAAAAAGCAATATAAAAATATAGAAGTAAGAAATGAAAGAGATTTATTAATTAAGTTAAAGGAGATGATATAATTGGCAAAAAGATTAACTGAAAAAGAAATAAATAAAATTGTTGCTGATTATATTACAACTCAAAATTATTCGGAAACTTCAAGAATTAATAATGTAAACGAAAAAACCGTTAGAAGAATTATAAAAGAACAAAATCACGAAGAAATGGTACAAAAAGCCGAACAAAAAAAGGAAGAAGATACTAAAGACATACTGGAATATATGGATACAATAAAGGAAAAACAAAAAAAAATAATAGATTTATCATTACAAGCATTAGAAGATAAATTAAAAAGTCCAGATATGTTTACTAATGTAAAAGATATAGCAACAGTATATGGAGTTATATTTGATAAAGCATTAAAATATAAAGAAATACAATTAAAATCAAAAGAGAATGAAGAGACAGAAAAGAAAAATGGTGTAATTGATGAATTAATAGGAGCATTAAATAAAGCAAAGGAAAATAAATAAAATAATGCAGTGGCGGAACAGGTAGACGCTTTAGGATAGGTTGGCTGATGAGGCACTATCGGTTGAGTTTCGGAGTGAAACCAGGTCACACGCCTTTACATATTGAATGTAAAGTGTTCCAGTTTAGGGAACTGGCTCATGTAAGGTGCAAATCCTTACCTGCATTATTATATATATCTGTTTAGTGTAATGGTAGCACAATAGTCTCCAAAACTATTAGTTAAGGTTCAAGTCCTTAAACAGGTGCCAAAGGAGAATAAAATAAATAATGAGTAAATCATTGGAAGAAATGTTAAATCCAAAGCAAATAGATTTTATGCTATATGATGATAATAGAATAAACTTATTAACAGGAAGTGTTAGAAGCGGTAAGACTTATGTATCATTGTTAAAATGGGCTATATTTGTTGGAAGTATGCCAGAGAACAGTGAATTCTTAATGACAGGCAAGACAATAACAGCACTTAAAAGAAATTGTTTAGGATTATTACAAGATTTAGTTGGAGATAATTTTAAATATAGTTTAAGTCAAAAGACTGGTACATTATTTGGTAGAAGAATATGGTTAGAAGGTGCAAATGATGATAGAGCAGAAAGTAAGATAAGAGGTATGACACTTGCAGGAGCATATGTAGATGAGTTAACACAAATACCAGAAGACTTTTATAGAATGCTATTATCAAGATTAAGTATAAAAGGTGCTAAATTATACGCAACAACAAACCCTGATACACCAACACATTGGGTAAAATTAGACATAATAGATAATGAAGAGATAGATAAAAAAATATGGCATTTTACATTTGATGATAATGAAATATTAAGAAAAGAAAATCAAGAGTATTTTGACAACTTAAAAAAAGAATATCAAAGTATGGGAGAAGTATATTATCAAAGATTTATAGTAGGTTTATGGGTACTTGCAGAAGGTATTATATACAAACAATTTGCAAATAATCCTGATATGTTTATAAAAGATGAAGCAGTTGATGAATATGGAAATCCTATAAGATTTATGATAATATCAATAGGGATAGATTACGGAGCAACAGAAGGAGAAACAGAATTTAAAGCAACAGGAATAACACAATATTTTAGAGAAGCATGGACAATAGATGAATTAAAAATGGCAGGATTACACACACCAGAAGATATGTACAAACAATTTATAGAGTTCTATAAAAGAGTAGTTGCAAAATATGGTAAAGTAACACATTGTTTTGCAGATTATGGAGCATTAGGACAAGTATTAACTTATGGAATGAATAAGTACTTACAACAAAATAACATACCACTTAAAATAGAGGATTGCATAAAAGGGGTAATTAATGATAGAATATTTTTAGACCAAATGTTATTTGCACAACATAGAAGATTTATTTTAAAGGATTGCAAATATTTAATAGAAGCATATAAGTTAGCAGTATGGGATGAAAAACACGAAGATACAAGACTTGATGATGGAACAACACCAATAGATGATTTAGATGCAAGTGAATATTCAATGTTTCCTTTTTATGATAAATTTATGATAACAATACAAAACAATTAACATAAGAATAACGAATATTATTTATGTAAAACAATTAGAGAAATATTGAAAAATAAACATTTGTTAAAAATAGAGTGTTAAAAAATGCCGACAAAACACTTTTTAAAAGTTTATATTATGTAAATGGGAGGGATAATATGAAATTAGAAGATTTTTTACAAAAACAATATGGATATAATCCAGATGTAAAAGATGCAATTAAGACATACATAAGTCAATGGGAAAGTTGGTATAAAGGTAATGTAAAGAGCTTTCATAATTATTTTATATATAATGGACAAAGGAAAGTAAATAAAACAAGATATACTTTAAATATGGCAAAAGAAATAAGTGAAGATTGGGCAGATATATTATGGAGTGAAAAATGCAAAATATCTTTAAAAGATGAAAAAACACAGGAACAATTTGATGAATTAATAGACAATTTAGACTTATATACATTAATAACACAGACAATTGAAAAATCAGGAGCATTAGGAACATCAGCAGTAGTAGTAAGTGCATATGATATAGTTAAAAATGAAGATAGAATGACATTAGATGTAAGCAATGCAAAAACAAGAGTAAATGTAGTTGATATAGATTGGATTTATCCTTTAAGTTGGAATAATAATGAAATAACAGAATGTGCATTTGGAAGTGTTGAATATATAAATGGACAAAAGCATATTGTTTTATCAGTACATAAATTAAATGATAATGGAAATTATGTAATAATAAATCATTTATTTAGGGAAACAAATGGAAATCTAACAGAAATAACAACACAAGAAGGAACAGAAAATCAATTTGATACAAAGTCAAATGTAAAATGGTTCTCTGTATTTAAACCATTATTAACAAATAACTTATTTGATAATAATCCATTCGGAATACCACATTATGCAAATGCAATAGATGTAATGAAAACAGTTGATATAGATTTTGATGCATTTAAGAATGAAGTAAAAGATGGAAGAAAAAGAACTTGGGTAAGAGCAGAAATGCTTAATTATGATAACGGAGAACAAAAATTAACATTTGACCCTAACGATACAGATGTATATGTATTACCAAAGGGAGCAACAAAAGATGATTTAATACAAGCTGATGCAGAAAAATTAAGAGTAGCAGAGCTAATTAATGCAATAAATACATCTTTAAATATTTTAGGAAACAAAGTTGGATTTGGAGAAAATCATTATCATTTTGATGGAACTAATTTAAGTACAGCAACTGCAGTAATATCAAGTAATAGTAAAATGGCAAGAAGAATGAAGAAATTACAAATAGGATATGAAAGTGCTATATATGATTTAGTAAAAGCTATTTGTTATGTATCAACAATATTTGGAACATATAACTTAAACACAGATGATATGGTAATACAATTTGATGATAGTATAATAGAAGATAAAGAAGCAGAAAGTCAAAGAGCATTAAGAGAATATAATGCAGGATTAATATCAGCAGTTGAATATAGAATGAAAATATTTGGAGAAACAGATGAAATAGCAAAACAAAAAATAGAAGAAATAAAAGCAAGTGAGCCAAGTGTTGAAGATGTAATAAATAGCAATGCAGAATAGGAGGAAATCCTATGTTAAATCATGAAGTAGAAGAACAATTAGCAGAAAGATTAGCAAATAGAATAGAAGAAACTAATACAAAGATATTAGAGAAAATAGGAAAAGCAATAAAGACAATAAGCACATTAAGTCCAAGCCAAGCTTATCAAGTTAGTCAAATATTAAAGTATGGTGGAAGTTATGAAGAAATAGCAAAAGAATTAGCTAAAGTTAGTGGAAAGAATGTACAAGAAATATATAAGATATTTGATGAAGTAGCAAAACAAAATAAACAATTTGCTAAAGATTTTTATAAGTATAGAGGTATTGATTATATACCATATAGCAAAGATATAGCATTACAAAATCAAGTAAATGCTATTGCTAGATTAACAGCAGAAAAATATTTAAATATATCTAATACCAGAGGAATAGGACTTTTATTTGAAGGATTAGATGGACAAGTATCATTTAAGAATATGCAACAAAGCTATTATGAAATTATAGATAAAGGAATATTAGCAATAAGTCAAGGAAAAGAAACTTTTCAGACAGAAATGCGAAGAATAATGAAACAATTGGGTAATAACGGAGTTGTATTATATGAAAGCGGTAGAACTAGAAGATTAGATAGTGCAGTAAGAATGAATATATTAGATGGTATAAGACAAGTAAATAATGAAACAGCAAAAAAATTTGGGGAAGAATATGGAGCAGATGGAGTAGAAATAAGTGTACATAGTAATCCTGCACCAGACCATGCAGAAATACAAGGTAGACAATTTAGTACAATAAAACCAAGTCCAAATGAATTAAGCGAATATGAAAAATTACAAAAATACGGAATAGCTAAAGATGTAAAAGGTAGAGAATATGATTTACATATGCACTTAAAAAATAATGAAACAGCAAAAGAATTTAGACCAATAAGTGAATACAATTGTTATCACACAATATTTACAATAGTATTAGGAGTAAGTGAGCCTTTATATACAGATGAGCAATTAAAGAAAATCCAAGAAGATAATGAAAAAGGATTTGAATTTGAAGGTAAACATTATACTATGTATGAAGGCACACAATTACAGAGAAGAATAGAAACATCAATAAGGAAACAAAAAGATACACAAATACTTGCAAAAGCAAGTGGAGATATGGAACTTGTAGGAGAAAGTCAAAGAAAGATAACAATATTAACACATAAATATAATGATTTAAGTAAAGCAAGTGGATTATTACCTAAAAAAGTTCGCATGAGTGTTAGTGGATATAGGAGAATTAAAGTATGAAAATAGCAATAGATAAAAGTTGTATAAATAAAATAAAAGACTTTACAGAATTTGAATATATTTATGTATTTGATGATGAACCATTACAAGAACTACTTAATTTGAAGTTACATTGTGTAAATAAAGAGTTTTTAGATGAAGTTGATATAAATTTATCTTCTTATGATATAAAGTGTCTTAAAAAGGCAAATATAAGCGATAAAGATTGGAAGAAACCACCAGAATTAAAACAAAATAAATTTGGAATAATAGTACCTAACTATAATTATGAAGAATGGATAAGTAAATGTTTAGGAAGTATAGCAGAACAAACATATAGAAATTTTGAAGTAATATTTGTTGATGATATGAGTACAGATAAATCAGTAGAAATTGCAGAAACATTTAAAGATAAAATGAATATTAAAATAGTTAAGTTAAAACAGAAAAGATTAAATGGTGGAGCAAGAAATGAAGCATATTTACATTTAAGTGATGATGTTGATTATGTAATGTATGTAGATAGTGATGATTGGTTATTAAATGAGAATGCTTTAAATGATATAAATAGAGCATTGATAAATAGACCAGATGTATTATTTATAGGAATGTCAGATTACAAGAATAAAAAAACAGCAGAATGTTATGAGCCAGATTATAAAGATAAGTATGAAGCAATAAAAGGTTGGAGTGGTAGCTGTGGTAAAGTAATAAAGAAATCATTAGCAACTAGACAAGAATGTTTATATGCAGAAGGAACATTAAAAGAAGATAGAAATCAACATAGAAGAATATGCATTTATATGAATAGTTTTGAATTATTAAAAAAACCTTTATATGTATGGAATAAAAGTAACAATAAATCAGTAACAACAATAAGAACTATAAATCCGTTATGGGAAACAAGTACAATAAGACAATATGCTGATATAATGTTGTTATATTTACAACAAAAAGGAAAAGATAGCAAGATAGATAATATATTGAAAGATGCTGTAAATAAATGTAAAAGAGAAATGGAAGAAGGTGGAGATAAACAATGGTAGAAACTTATGTAATATTAGCAGATAGCAATGATAAAACATTTGATATACCAAGACAATTAGTTGAAATAAATGGAGAGCCACTAGTAAAAAGAACAATTAGACTATTAAAAGAAAATGGTGTAAAAAATATAATTATAAATGCAAAGGATAAAAGATTTGATAATTTAGGTGCAATAAGATTTGAAACTAATAAAAGTGATTATGATTATGAAACAGGAAGAGGATATTGGTTAAACGCATTCCCATATGAGTTAATGAATGAACCAGTATGTTTTATATGGGGAGATGTATATTTTAGTGAAGATGCTATAAAAAAGATAGTAAATACAGAAACAGATAGTACATTATTCTTTTGTAGTTATAATAATAAAAGTACAGATTATATAAAACATCACGATGAGCCATTTGCATATAAAATAGAAGATACAGAATTATTTAAGAAACATATAGAAATAGTAAAGAAATTATATGATGAAGGAAAAACAATAAGAAATCCAATAGTATGGGAAGTATATAGAAGTATAAATGGAATAGATGTAAATACACATATATTAAGAGGAAATTGTGAAATAATAAATGATATAACTTGTGATATTGATAGTAGGATAGATGTTGATAAGTTAAATCTTAAATTCAATACAAATGTTAATAAAAAGATGTCAATAATAATAGCATATTATAATACTTATGAATTAACAGAAAAGCTATTAGAAGTTTTAATACCACAATTAAATAATGATGTAGAAGTAATATTATGTGATGATGGATGTAATGAAACTAGATTAGATAAATATAAAGATAAAATAAATATAATACATTTATCAGAGAATAAAGGTGGAGCATTTGCAAGTAATGAAGCAATAAGACATTCACATGGAGAATATATAGCACATATTGATAGTGATGATATGATAACAAATGATTATGTTGAAACTTTATTAAAAGCAATAGATGAATATAGAACAGACACAATATTTATGGATTGGCAAGACATGGGAAATGGAATGATAGTAAGAAGACCTAATAATTATGCACCTTGGAAAGCGATTTATAAAAGAAATATAATGCCTTTATTTCCAGAAGGAAGAAGATATAGTTATGATGTACCTTTTTATGATGAATTAAATAGTAGAGAATATACAAAACATTATTTAGATAAAGTATTATATTTTTATAATTCAATTAGACCAGACAATTTAACACATAAAAAAGCAGAAGAAATGAAGAAAGGAGGAAATTAAAATGATTAAAGTAGAAGTATTAGAAAATTTTACATTTGGAAAATATGATGAAATTAAAGATACATTATTAAGTAAATCAAATGTACAACAAGGAAAATTATTTGCAGGAGATATATTTGATTGTAATAAAGAAATAGCAGACTATTTATTAGGAAATAATCCTATAAAGAGAGCAGTTGTAAAAGTAATAGAAATAATACCTGAAAAAGAAAAGAAAGAAATAACTAAAAAACAAATAAAATCAAAAAAACTATTGCAAAAAAATAGTGATTATGGTAATATATAAGTGAGGTAAACTAATGATAGAATTTAGATGTCAAAATTGTCAAAGATTATTATTTAAAGGCAGATATACAGGAATAATACAAATAAAATGTAATAAATGTAAAGAAATAAATGAAATAGAATGCCAAGAAAAAAAGAGCATCAGTCCTAGTAAATAGGATTGGTGTTTTTATTTATTAGTTTATAATATTTATATAAAAGGTTAACGCACCTTAAAAGCGGAATATTTAAGCCTAACTTAATGGCTATAAAAGAAAAGGAGAAAATGTTATGGAAGATAACAAAGACATTGTTACAAACAATGGAGAAACAGGAGATGTAAAACCTGCTGAAAAAACATATACAGAACAAGATATTCAAAATTCATTTAATGCTGGTGTAAAAAAAGCAAATAGTGACTGGCAAAAAGATGAAAAATATAAAGAATTTCTTGACTGGAAAAAAACAAATCAAAATGATAGTGAAAAAATAAATGAATTAACAAACACAAATGCAAGTTTAACTAATGAAATTAAATTACTAAAAGCACAAATTCAAGTTGATAATAGTAATTGTAAAAAAGAATTTAGTAAATTTGTTACAAGTGAGGTTATGAGTTTAGTTAATGACACTAATGATTTTGAAACTGCATTAAAAGATTACAAAAAAAATAATCCTCAATATTTTGGGGAAACAGTAATAACAAAAACACAAACTGCACCAAGCTTAAATAATGGTGGTACACAACCACAAACAACATCAAATATTATGAATAATTTGATAAGAGGTGCAAGAAATATTTAATTTTAGGAGGTAAATAAAATGGCAGTTATTGCAAGAACAGATGTAGATAGCTTAATTGAAACACAAGTAGCTAATGAAATTTTTGAAGGAGTAATTAAAGACTCAAAAGCATTATCAATGTTTAAAAGATTACCTAATATGACAAGTGACAAAACAAAATTAAGAGTACTAGATAGTTTACCAGTTGCTTATTTCGTAGATGAAAGTACAAACAATGGTAGAAAAAATACAACTAAAATGGCATGGGATAAAAAATATATCAATGCAGCAGAATTAGCTGTAATAGTACCAATAAAAGAGAATGTATTAAATGATGCATCAATCGATATTTGGTCAGAAGTTAGACCAAGAATAGTAGAAGCATTTGCTAAAAAAATAGACAATGCAATGTTCTTTGGAGTTGATAAACCAACAGATTGGAGAGCAGGTTTAGTTCCATCTGTAATTTCAGCAGGAGCAGAAGTAGATGAAACACAAAACGGATTATATTCAGACATCAATGATGTTATGACAAAAGTTGAAGAAAGTGGATATGATGTAAATGCTATATTAGGTGGAGTTGGATTAAAAGGTAAATTTAGAATGATGACAGATACAACAGGTCAACCACTAAATACAACTGAAATAGGTTCTGTAAGAAGAGAATTTATGGATAATGGTGTATGGGATAAAACAAAATCAACATTAATCGCAGGAGATTTCTCTCAAGCAGTTTATGCAATTAGACAAGATGTTACATATAAAATATTAGACCAAGCTGTAATTCAAGATACAGATGGTTCTATCTTATACAATTTAGCACAAGATGACATGGTTGCATTAAGAGTTGTAATGAGATTAGGATGGGAAATTCCAAATCCAGTAAATGCATTAAATGAGACAAGTGCAAGATTTCCATTTGCTTCATTAAAACCAGCATCAACACCAAGTTTATAAAATATAAATAAAGGAGGCACTTTATAATGGATTTTACTAATCAATATTTAAGTTATCAAGAATATAAAGATTTAGGAGGTACATTAGAAGAAGTGCCTTTTAATGAATTAGAATTTGAATGTAGAAGAATAATAGATAGCAGAACACAAAATAGATTAAAAAATGTAAGTGAAATTCCACAAGAAGTGAAAATGCTTGAATATAGAATGTTAGATACAATACAGCAATATTATATATCATTAAAAACATCACAAACAGGAGTAAAAAGTGAAAATACAGATGGTTATTCAGTAACATATATATCATCAAGTGAAATAGGGCAATTAATAAATAATAAATCAAATGAATTAGATGATTTAATTTTATCTTACCTTTTTGGAGTAATTGTAAATAATGAGCATATATTATATTTAGGAGTGTGATAATATGATTACAAATAATACAATAACTTATTATCATAAAGTGTTAAATAATACTACTAAGCTTGAAGAATGGAGTAAAGTTGTATTCCAAAATGTATGGACATTTATTAATATAGAAGCAATGAATAACAAAGGTTATGAGAATGCTAATGTAATTAATGTAAGAATACCATTTTATGAAGTGCAAGATAGAAGTATATTTGATATAGGGGATATAATTGCAATTGGAGAACAGGATGATATTCAGAGACAAACCGATTTAAAAGGTAAACAATTCTATAATGTAACAAGTGTAAATATAAATACATATGGGAATAATCCACATATACATTTAGGAGGCAAATAATGAAAATGAAGCCTATATCTAGTATAAAAGCCAATTTAGGAATAGAAACTAATGGTAGAGTACAAAGATTTTTTACAGATACTTGTTATAGACATATGAATAAATATGTACCACAAGATACAGGAATGTTAAGAACAAATGTTGATAAAGGAGCAAATTATATTACCTATGAAAGTCCTTATGCACACGCACAATATGTAGGAATAGTGCATGGTAGTCCAGTAAGGAATTATACAACACCAGGAACAGGACCATATTGGGATAAAAGAATGTGGAGTGCAGAAAAAGATAGTGTAATTAAAGAGGTGCAAAATTATGTCAATAGATAATTTAAGAATAACCAAGTTAAGAGAATATTTAATGAATATAATAAGTTCTTTAAATAAAGAATATGAACAAATTAATATTAACTTTTTAAGTAATGATATAGATAATTATTCAATAGATAAAATACCAACAGATACAGAAGGTAGTAGTTGGATAATAGGAAATATATTACAAAGAGAAGTATATTCTTTTAGAAGTAGAATGAGTTATAGTGCTGATGTTATATCTAATATAGAAAATGTAGGATTTTATGAAACATTTGAAAAAATAATTAAAAGCAACAATGAATTAAATATATTGCCAGATATAAATGGCATAGAAAGTATAAAATGCTTAAATTGTGGAACTATGAATAATGCAAACACAAATACAGCAGAATTTGATATACAAATACAAATAGAATATAGAGATGATGGAGAAAATCCAATAATACCATCATTATAAGGAGGTAAACAATGAAACCAATAGCAAAAATTGATTGTAATATAAATGGCATATATTATTCTAAAGGAGAAGAAATAAAAGTAGATACTTTAGAACAATTAGTTAAGTTAAATGAAAAAGGATTTATTGAACCTCTAACTATGAAAGAAATACAAGATTATTTTAAAGTTAAGAAATTATTTAAAAAAGAGGAGGAATAGAAAATGGGATTAGCAGTAGTACCAAGTGATATTGAAAAAATAAAAAGAAGTCAATTTATCACTTTCCTTGATACAACACCATCAGGAACTAACAGAACATGGGCAGTATTAGGAGTTGGAGTTGATGAATATTCAGTAGCATATAATCCACAAGTTGATACTGAAAAGTGGATAGTAGAAGATAATGCAAGAAATGACCACACTTCTAATCAAAAACAAGGTTCTGTAACACAAAAATGTTATAAGAATGACCCTGAATTTGCATTTATTGCAGCAGGTAGAGACCAATTAAATTATAAAACAAAAGTATTAGATGTTGATACATGGAGTGGTTCTGTTGGAAATTATCCAGCAACAATGTCAGATGCAATTATAACAGTTACTTCTTATTCAGGAGAAGAAATTGAGTATGATATATATTATAATGGAGATGCAGTTGTAGGAACAGCATCAATTTCAGATGGAGTACCTTCATTTACACCATCAACAAGTTTATAATTAAGAATAATCTATAAAGGCGAAGGCATAATTATTTGCCTAGCCTTTTTTTTAAGAAAGAAAGGAATGTGAATAAATATGACAGACAATATTATTCAATTAAAAGAAAATAAAGATATATTAAGATTAGGAATAAGAGATGCAAAAGGAAATGATACAGGAGAATATTTAGAATTTAATTTAGAGGACATAGAATTACCATTAAGATACCAAGAGATATTAGAAGAAGATAAAAAGAATAGAGCATTTTTAAAAAATCAATTTACAATAATAGATAAAAAAGAAGACCATAAAGGGAAGAAGCTATTAAGTGCTAATGAAGAAGCAAAAATAAAAGCTATGAATGATTTTTACAAAAAAGAAATTGAAATATACAATATGTTTTTAGGAGAAAGAGGAGTAGAAAAACTTTTAAATGGTAGAAAAATAAGTTGGAGTACATTAGATGAAATAGATGAAATTATAGAAACAGCAATTTTACCACAATTAAAAGTAAATGCACAAAGTATAAAAGAAAAGATAATGAAAAAATATTCTAATAAAAGAGATGATATAATTGAATAAACCACAATATGTAAAAGTAGATGACATAGAATATAAAATTAATACAGATTTTAGAGTGGCATTAGAGTGTAATAAGATAGCATTAGATGAAAGTATAGGGGAATTAGAAAGACCATTAGCAATAATTTATAAATTATTTGGAGAACACGGCCTAGATTGTGAGAATAAACAGAGATTAGTCGAACTAGCTATGAGATATATATCATTAGGTAGAGAACAAAACAGCCTAAAAACGCATCCTAGTGATAAATTTGAAATCGATTTTGAAAAATGTAAAGGATTAATATCATCAAGCTTTAAATTTGATTATAAATATGACCCTTATGAATTAGAATATTTACATTGGTATGATTTTTATAATGATTTAGAAAATTTAAGTACAAGTGAAATGGGAAATTGTTGTATATTAAATAGAGTAATAACTATATTAAATCAAGATGCAAGTAAGATAAAAAATAGTAAAGATAAACAAAGTTTAGTAGAAGCACAGAATATGCTTAAAGAAAAATATTGTAGAATTGAGAAAAAAGAAATGACAAGTAAACAAGAAGAAAGTGCGAAGGCATTTTATAAACAATTAGGTATAGAATGGTAGAAAGGAGGAAAATATGGATGGTTGGATTACAATAGGCACAAAAGTTGACAATAAACATTTTGATAGACAAATAGAAGAATTAGAAACAAAGATAAAACAAATAGAAAAAGATTTATCATTAGGTTTAGAGCAAGGTGCTTCAGAAAAAGCAATAAAAAGAATGCAATTAGATTTAGAAAAAGCTAAAAATAAATTAGTTCAATTAAATACTCAAAAAGCTAAATTAGAAAAAACAACTGGAATAGATAATTTAGGTAAATCATTTAGAAGTTCAATTAAAAGTGCAGGTAAATTAGCATTAGCCATATTTGGTATAAGAAGTGCATATATGTTAGTAAGAAGAGCATCAAGTGATTTAGCAGGATATGATGAACAATATGCAACTAATTTAGAGTATATAAGATTTGTATTAACACAAACAATAGCACCAGCACTTAAATATATAGTAGAATTAGCAGGACAATTATTACAATATATAGGAGCAATAACACAAGAATTATTTGGATTTAATGTATTTGCAAATGGTAGTGTAGAAGCATTTAAGAAAATGAAAAATAATGCAAAAGGAGTAGGAAAAGCAGTAAATGATTTAAAGAAACAACTTGCAGGATTTGATGAATTAAATGTATTAAAAAATGATAGTAGTAGTGGTGGTGGAATTGTTTCTCCGTCATTTGATGTTACTGCATTAGAAGGACAAGGAAAAGATTGGATGACTAAAATAGCTGATTGGATAAAAAGTAATCAAGGAATAGTTTTAGCAGCAATAGGAGGACTTATAACAGCTATTGGAATAAAATTTGCAGCATTACCAGTAGTAATAACAGGTATATTAGGAATAATTTGGGGATTATTTGTACAAAATTGGGATAATATTAAATCATGGATACAAGGTGGAATTGATTGGCTATTTGGACAATCAGACACAGTATATGCATATTGTGGAGAAATAATAACTACTATATATAATATATTTGTTGAAGGATTGCAATTAATATTAAATTATGTAGATGTTATAGTACAAAATGTAAAAAGAACATTCAATAATTTTATGGAATTTTTTCAAGCAATATTTGTTGGAGATTGGGCAACTGCATGGAAAAAGATATTAGATATAGCAACAAATCCATTAGTATTTTTAAAAGATTTATGGGGAACAATATTAGGATTTTTTGAAAATACATTACAACATTTAACAGACTTTTTAAGTGGTAAAAGTGATTGGGTAAGGTCAACATTTGGAGACTTAATAGGAGATTTATATGATAATTTTGTAAAGAATATAACTATTGTTAAAGATTTATTGAGTACTTATATTTCTAACATCAAAACAATACTAGAGAATGTAATATCATTTATAAAGAATGTATTTACAGGAAATTGGTCAGAAGCATGGAAAAATTTACAAAATATATTTATTGCAGTATTTCAAAATATAGGAAAAACAATAACAAGTATATTACAAATAGTATGGAATAATGTAAGTTCATGGGCAACATCAATAGGAAAAGCAATAGGAGATGCAGTAAGTGGAGCATTTAAATTTGTAGTTAATGGTATATTAAGTATGATAGAAAATACATTAAATGGACCAATAAGAACTATAAATAGATTGTCGGATGATATAAGTGCTTTTACAGCAGGTATAATTAGATTACCTAAAATAAGTACATTTAAATTACCAAGATTAGCAGTTGGTGGTATAGTAAATATGCCAAACACAGGAACATTAGTAGGAGGAGCAATAGCAGGAGAGAGTGGTAGAGAAGGTGTTTTACCATTAACTGATACACAAACAATGGCAGAATTAGGAAGAGAAATAGGTAGATGGATTACAATTAATGCAAATATAACAAATACAATGAATGGTAGAGTAATAAGTAGAGAATTAAAACATATACAAAATGAGCAAGATTTTGCTTATAATACATAATAGGAGGTGCAAAAATGTTTATTAATAAAGATAGCATAATGTTAAATAATATATCAATGGGGCAATATTTATTAAGTGCTAAATATGAATATAATAAATTATGGGGAAGTGATACAGGAAGAAATTTAGCAGGGAAAATGACAGGAACACTTGTAGGAATATTTCCTAAACTAACATTAACATTTAGAAAATTAACACAAACAGAAATGAATATTATTGCACCAATATTAGATAGTGCAAATCAAACACTTGTATATTATGACCCTACAAAAAATGCAAATACAACATTAACAACATATACAGGAGATTGGAGTTATGAGAATAAAAGAATAGTTGATAAAAATGATAGTTTTTCTTGCACATTTATATCAACAGAAAAGAGGTTATAGATGAAACAGCATACAAGTCAATTAAAAACCATTGTTAAAACTATGGGAAAAGAATTAGACAGCATAATTACTTATGGAAATACAACATTACATGATGAATTATATTCTATATCAGTATTATATGAAGGAAATATGCTTAAATCTATAATGAAACAACTAGATATAGAAAGTTCAGTAGATATAGAAATTAACACAATATTAAATTACAGATTAGGAATAAAAGTAGGAGAAGATTATGAATATTTAGATTATGGTAATTTTGTAGTAACAAAGTCAGAAAAGCAAGAAGATACAAATACATATAAAATAACTTGTTATGATAAAATGGTATATTCTATGAAAGAATATGAAAGTTTAGATATTCAATATCCTATTAAAGTAAAGAATTATTTATCAGCAATAGCAAGTACATTAAATCTAACATTAAAGAATACAACATTTTATAATCAAGATTTGTATATACAGAAAGATTTATATGAAGGATTAGGATATACTTACAGAGATATATTAGATGAAATAGCACAAGCAACAGGAAGTATAATTATAATAAATGAAGATGATAAATTAGAAGTAAAATATCCTACAATAACAGGAGATACAATTAATGAAGAATACCTTAAAGACATAAATGTAACATTTGGAGAAAAATACGGACCAATAAATTCAGTTGTATTAAGTAGAGCAGGTGGAAGTGATAGTATATATGCACAAGATAGTGAAAGTGTACAACAAAATGGATTATGTGAAGTAAAAATACAAGACAATCAAATAATGAATGACAATAATAGAAGTGATTTTTTACCAGGATTGTTAAGTGCTTTAGATGGATTAGAATATTATATAAATGATTTTTCAAGTACAGGAATATGTTATTATGATATTTATGATAAATATAATATACAAATAGGACAAAATACATATAATTGTTTAATGTTAAATGATGAAATAAATGTAACATCAGGATTAGAAGAATTAATACATGCAGATATGCCAGAACAAAGTGAAACAGATTATACAAAAGCAGACAAAACAGATAGACAATTAAATAAAACATATATCATAGTAGATAAACAGGAACAAACAATAGAAGCAGTAGTAGAGAATGTAGGAGAACAAAATCAAAAGATAGCAAGAATATCACAAGATATTGATGAAATTAAATCTGAAATACAAGATATAGCAGATGTTACAGAAAGTGAAGAAAGTAATTATGCATCAGTCTCAATTGAAAAGGTAAATGAAAGTGAGCCAGTAAGAGTAGTAGTGCATCCAATATTAACTAATATAAGTTATTTATATCCAAGGAATAATTTATATCCAAGTGATAATTTATATATGCCAATAAGAAGAATAAGATTTATAAGAACTTATGAAGAAGATGAAGAAACAAAAACACAAAATATAGATTATGATTTACCAATGGATTTATTATATTATGATAGCGAAAATTATGATGAATTTATATTAGATTATGGAAGTCAAACTTGTGTAATTAATAAAAAAATAGGATATAATGCAGATGGAACAACATATATATTACAAAGTCCACAAACAATTGAATTACCTTATCCATATATACCATTAGGAGACGGAAATTATACAATAACAATATTAGGATATAATCAAGGATATATATTTGTAAGATTAATGGTACAAAACTTATATACAGACCAATTTGCAACAAAGATAGAATTAAATAGTGCAATTACACAAACAACACAAAGTATTAATTTAAGTGTAGATGAAAAATTAACAAATTATAGTACAACAAATGAAATGAATAGTGCTATTAATGTAAAGGCAGATGAAATAACAAGTAGTGTAAGTAATACATATGAGACGAAAGATAATGCTAATAATAATTATCAAAACATAAATAATAATTTAACAACAAATTATTATACAAAGACACAAACTAATTCACAAATAGACCAAAAAGCAGACCAAATTACTTCTAGTGTAAGTGCAACATATATAACAAAATCAGATAGTGCAACGAATATAGCAAATGCAAAATCAGAAGCTATTGCAAGTGCAAATAGTACAACAGATAGTAAATTAACAAATTATAGCACAACTACACAGATGAATAGTGCTATAAATCAAAAAGCAAATCAAATTACACAAAGTGTTAGTGAAACTTATGAAACAAAGAGTGATAGTGTTAGTCATATTGCAACAGCTAAAAATGAAGCTATAAATAGTGCTAATTCAAGTACAGACCAAAAATTAACAAGTTATTCAACAACAACACAAATGAATAGTGCAATTGACCAAAAAGCTAATCAAATAACAACATCAGTTAGTCAAACTTATTCAACAAAGACAGAAACAACAAATGCAATAAATAGTATAGATGTAGGTGGAAGAAATTATGCTTTAGGTACTGGAACAGCAGTAAGTGTATTAGGTTCTAATATAAATAATCAAACAGGCAGATTATATAATTTATCATTAACAAAAGAAGAAATAAATGCAATAGAAAGTGATAAATTATTAATATCATTTGATATAGAGATATCAAATCAAATTACAACAGATAGTCCTGATATATATATAGGACAATATAATAGTCCTTATCAAAGAGTAAGTGTATTAGAAAAACAAGCAGGGAAATATCATAAAGAAATAAAATTATCTAATAGAAATTGGACAACAAATGTAATAGGGTATAGATTAAATTATATTAATACTAATTGTACAATTAAATTTTCAAATGTTAAATTTGAGATAGGAAATAAATACACAGATTGGACACCAGCACCAGAAGATGTAAATACAGAATTAACAACAAACTATTATACAAAATCAGTAATAGACCAAAAAACTGATGCCATTAATTTAGAAGTGGAGGGTAAATTTGATGAAGAAGATTTTACAGGAGCGAATATTATGCTTGCTGTCAATAATGATAGTAGTAGTGCTACTATTAATGCAGACAAGATTTCATTGTCTCGGAAAAACAATTGATATGACAACAGATGATATAGTAATTAGCAGTACTAATTTTAATGTAGATAAAAATGGAAATATGAGTTGTTCTAATGCTAATGTAAGTGGAACAATAACAAGTAATAATGCAACAATAACAGGTGGAAGTATAAAGTTAATTGATAATAGTGGTGGAAGTAATTCTTCTTTACAAATAAAAAATTCTTCTGAAAACCAAGAAAGTTATTATTCTTCAGGGGAATTAACAATGTACGGAGAAGATGGTTCTGTATTTCTTGATACAGGTGTACTTACAGGAGACCCTTGGCTATATTTACAAAATAATAATAATAATTTGTCAACAGCAGTTGGAGCATCTAGCATATTAACACCAAAAGTAAGAATAGCTAATGAAGGTTATGCTATGTATGGAAAAAATTATGGAAATGACCATATATATAGATGTAATTGGACAGGTTCAAGACTAGAGTTTTGGGTTGATGCTACAATGGTAGGAACTGTATCTGATAAGAGACTTAAATCTGAAATAAAAGATATTGATGAAGATTTTATTAAAGCAATAAAAGAAATAGAAATGAAACAATTCAAAATTGATAATAGAAATGGACTTATATCTTTTGGTATAATTGCACAAGACTTAATGGAAATATTTAAAAAATATAATAAAAATCCATTTGACTATGAAATAGTACAAGAGACAAAATATAAAGATAATGATGATACAATATATTATGTAATAAATTATGAGCAATTTTTAGTATTAAAAACAAAAGCACAAGATTTAGAAATACAAGAATTACAAGCAAAAGATAAAGAAAAAGACAATCTAATACAAGACTTACTAAAGAGAGTTGAGAAATTAGAGAAAGGAGAAAAATAATGGTAAAAATTCAATTTAAAAATCTTCCTGATACTACAACACCAGTTAATGCAGACAACTTAAATGCAATACAAACAAATACAGAAAATGCAATAAATGAAGTAGATGGGAATATAGATTTAGCAACAAAGACAATATTATCAACAACAAGTGGAAAAAATCAAGAAATAACAGGTTGTGCAGGTGCAAGTGGAAAGATAAATATAGAAAGTGGAGAAACATATCAAGCACAATATGAAGGAAATCAATTAGTCGATTTTGCAAATGCTTTTAGTACAAGTAGAAGTACATATAGTTTCGTTAATGATATTCTTACAATAGAAAGTGATGGAACAGAAGATGGTGGTTACAATCAAGTAAGTTATAATATCAATGATTTTGTAAAAAACAATCCTCGGTAAAGTATTAAAAGTATCTTATAAGAGTGTTGATTTATCAAATTTTAATTCTACTTCTAATGTGGTTGCACAAATAGTTATAAATGGTTCTCAATTTACTCAAGTAGCCAGAAAAAACACAGATACTTCATTAACTGTTACAAATTATACAATACCAGATGATACTTCAAGTATAAATTCTGCTAGATTTATAGTTTATACAAATAATACAACTACACCAACAGCAAGTAAAACCATAATAGAAGAACCAATGCTACAATTTGGAACAGAAGAAAAAGACTATGAGCCATTTGTAGGTCGGAGTTTCAGCACCTTCACCAAATTATCCACAAGAAATAGTGAATATAGGAAGTAATATAAATTTATTTGATGGAGAATTAGAACAAGGCTCAATAAATGGAGAAACTGGTGCAAATGCTACAAGTTCTTCAATTATAAGAACTAAAAATTATATAACAATACCTAATGGAGTAGAAAAATTAAGAATTATAAGAACAAAAGTAGGAAGTTCTAGTTATGCAATAGGATTGAGATTTTATGATAGTAGCCAAACTTATTTAAGTGCTGCTACATATAATTACAAGTATAATTATATAGATATTGATATTATTAATAATGCTAAATATTTAAGATTTGTAGATTTATCAAATGATTTAACAAATAAATACAAAGTAACAACTGATTTAGGTAGTTGTGGATATACACCAACAAATATAGGTGGTATAGATTATGAAGTAAAAAATAAAAGCATATTTGGAGGATATTTATATACAGCAACAAGTGGTAATGTAACGTATACAACAAATCCAGATGGGACTGTTTTAGCTAATGGTACAGCTTCTGGAACAAGTTTATCTTTATCAAGTACAACAGCAATAGCTAATGGCTATACAAGAATATTAAAAGCAGGTAGCTATAAATTATCTGGAGGTACTTCTAAAAATTCAGTTCAAATAATAAGTACAATCGGAACTTCAATAGCAAATACTGGAACAAGTACAAATATTAAAACATTTACTTTAGAACAAGATACTGAATGTTTTATAAGAATACAAGGAAAAAGTGGAGAAACATTTACAAATTATGTTGTATATCCAATGTGTACTAAATCAGATTTACCTGAAAATTATGTAAGTTATAAAGATTGTATTCACACAATACCATTACCAACAGGAATGGAATTTTGCAAATTAGGAACATATAAAGATTACCCATATAAAAAAGATGGCAGATGGTATAAACATAAAGAGATAGGTAAAGTAGTTTTAACTGGAGATAATGAAGGTTGGAGTATAAGTGGCACAGGGACAGCTAATTGGTTTTATCAAAGTGGAAATGTTTTAATAAGTAGTCCTGCAAATACAACAGAAGTTGTTAGACAGAATGATTTATGTAATAGATATATGTATGCACAAATTACAACAGGGAATACTGATACAGGATTTTGGGTATTAACAAATCAAATAAGAATAAGATATGGAACAGAAGATACAATAGAGAATTTTACAACTTGGTTATCAAATAATAATGTAATAGTATATTATATATTAGCAAATTCAGTAGAAGAAGAAATAACAGACAAAGATACTATATATTATTTAGAGCATTTTCCAATATATAAAGAATATACAAATATAGAATGTATAAATGATGTAAAACCTGATATGCACATAGATTATTTGTATGACAACGAAGTTAATAATTATTGGGGAAAAGAATTAGATAGTTTAGCAGAAAAATTACATGATTTACAAAATTCTTAAAATAGGAGAACTTATGGAAGATATAATAATATTAGATGAAGGACAAATAAATAGTACTATTATAATTATAAAAAAATAAATAAAAACATTTACAAAATTGTAAAATTGTATTATAATTAAGGTGTAAATATAGGAGGACAAAAGAAGATGGAAGAATTTGTTAGTAGAGCTGAATTTAATCAGTTAAAAGAAGAAGTTAATGAAATAAAACAAGAAATGTCAGAAAGCTCAAAGTTATTACAAGCGATAGATAAGAAGATTGATGTAATAAACGAGAAAATTGTTTCATCTGATAAAATTGACACTCTTAAATTTGCACCTTTAGAAAAAAGAGTAGATACACTAGAAGAAAGCCAAAAATGGTTAAGAAGAACTATTATTGGTGCAATAATTACAGTAGTAATTGGTGCAATAGTATTTGTTCTAAAGGGAATGAACTAAAAGGTAAAGGAGGGTAAAATGGTATTATGTTAGAGATATTGGTAGGACAAATTCCTGAAGCAGTATACTTTTCATTATTTCTAATTTATGCAAAAAATTTAAAAGAGAAAAGATTGATATTTACTATTCTAATGGTGTTAGAATATTTATTTTTAAAACATATAATTCATTTGAATTATAATATATTATTTCAAA
>Ga0265300_10000502_pt1 | contig 41070 bp, 37 predicted proteins | sample AusTroGonzalo_MG_FD_193482 | JGI IMG/M metagenome (GOLD analysis project Ga0265300, IMG submission 193482) | Bovine rumen microbial communities from tropical cattle in Woodstock, Queensland, Australia - Gonzalo_03 | ecosystem: Host-associated > Mammals > Digestive system > Stomach > Rumen ... | reverse complement strand
CGGACCTCGTGGCAGTGGGGGCAGGCGCACTCAAAAGCCACAAACTCGGAGTAGGAGGTGCGACGGACGAAGATGCCCTTGTAGCCGCGGTTGATGGTGACGGTGCCGCCGACGGACATCAAGGCGGCGAAGTCGGGCTGGTAGATGTCGATGGAAGCTCCTTCGCCGAAGGGGGTGTTGCAGAGGTTGTCGCGGGAGCAGGAGGCCATCAACAGCAGGCAGCAGGTAGCCAGCAGCAGACTATTTTTCATACGGAAAATCCCCATAAACGGTTTTCATGGCGACGGTGGCGACGATGCGGAGGGTCTCCTTGTTGATGGAGTTGATGTCGTCGGCGACGGTATGCCAGTGTTCGAAGAAGCTGATATCGCCGTTGTTTTGGACGATATCGACCATGGGAATATGGGCGATGGTGTTCACGAAATAGTGGTCGTCGAGAATCTCGGAAGTGGACTCTTTCAGGAAGACGTTGCCATATCCGAGGCTTTGGGCTGCGGCCCAGAGGTTGTCGACGAGACCTGGGGCGAAATAGCGGCTGACACCTTCCTGCGTGAAACGGGGCTTTGAGGTCCCCACCATATCGAAGAGGATGCCGTAGGCATAGGAGACATAGGGGGTGTGGCGGTTGTTGGACCAGTACTGCGAGCCGATGCACCAATTGGTCTCATCGTGCGACGGAGCCCATTCGGGAGCTCCCTGGTCTTCGACATCGAAGAAGATGAAGTCGACACCTACTGACGGGCGCATAGCACTCATGATGCGGGCCATCTCCATCAGCGCAGCCACTCCCGAGGCGCCGTCGTTGGCTCCCGGCACCGGGCTGCGGTGGTTGCTCTCCGAGGGGTCGTGGTCGGCCCATGAGCGACTGTCCCAGTGGGCGGCGAGAAGGATGCGCTTCTCGGCTTGGGGATTGAGAAGGGCAATGATATTCTTTCCAGGAATGGCGGAACCGTCCCAGAGCACCGCACGGAAGTCCTGCACGATGACGGAGTCGCAATAGCGACCCATCTGGTTTGTCAGCCAGACGGCGCATTTCTCCCAGCCTTTGCTGCCGGGGATACGGTTGCCGAAAGAAAGTTGCTTCTCGACAAAGGCATAAGCCGAATCGGCCGAGAACGCAGGAATGGCCACTTGGGTGTAGTCTATCGCTGTGGTGGCAACGGCATTGCTGTCGGTGTCGCCCCCTTGGTTATTGTTGCAGCCTGCCAGCGCAAGCAAGCAGGCTGCAATGAGTGCAAGTCGTTTCAACTTTTATCTTTTATCTGTTAACTCTTATCTTTATTTGATGCGCTCAGCGTACTCACCGGTACGGGTGTCGACCTTGATGCGCTCGCCTTCCTTGATGAAGAGGGGCACGCGGACCTGGACACCGGGCTCGACGGTGGCGTCCTTCATGGCGTTGGTGGCGGTGTTGCCGGCGAAACCGGGCTCGGTGTAGGTAACGACGGTCTCGATGAAAGGAGGCAGCTCGCAGATGAGCGGGGTCTCGGTGTCGGCCTCAACGGTGATTTCAACGTACTGACCGTCCTTGAGGAACTGCGGGGCGTTGATGATAGCCTCGGGGATATAAATCTGCTCGTAGGTCTCGGTGTGCATGAAGACATGCATGTCGCCCTCTTTGTAGAGATAGGTGTAGGGACGACGCTCGACACGCACGATGTCGATTTTGGCACCGCTGGGGAAGGTGTTTTCGAGCATACGGCCAGTCTTCACGTTGCGCATTTTGGTACGCACGAAGGCGGCTCCCTTACCGGGTTTCACGTGGAGGAATTCAACGATGGTGTAGATGTCGTTGTTGAAATTGATGCAAAGTCCGTTCTTGATATCGGTCGTTGTTGCCATAAAACTTAAATATTGTTTGATTGTTTGATTGTTTGATTGCTTGAGTTTTTCTTTTTTTCTTCGGCGAGCAGTTGCGTGAGACGGCGGAGGTCGGCTTTCAGCTGGTCGTTCTCCTCATCGCAAGCTTTGGCGCGGTGGCGTTCCATCATCCAGCGGGTAAAAAGAGCCAGCGCGACGAGCAGCATGGTGAGCGAGAGTTTGCGTGGGTTGTCGCTCAGCATAAAATAGACTGCCGTGGCACCAAGAATCAGCACGTAGGAGGCTAACTCATAAAGTCTTATCGCAGTTTTGTGACTCATTTGTTAATTGATTTGAAGATGCAAAGATACGCACTTTTTTAATATAGAACAAAAATTATTTTTCGAGGTCACCGTCGCGGATAATCAAATGATTGGTGGTCATGCGAATCATGTAGGATTGGATGATGGCTTTAAGGCGGAGGGTCATGCAATCAGCGATTGTTTGAATGTCTGATTGTTTGATTGTTTGTGTTTCAAGAAGGTTGTTTTTCTGCAGGGGATCGTCGACATAGTTGTAGAGGGCTGTGGATTGCTGGCCGTCGAACTGCAGGAGATAGTTTCCTTCGACATATTGGTAGATGCCGTTGCAGTAGTTGACAGCCCAACCATGATTGCCGGATTGCTTGATTGCTTCTTCGCTATTTTGATTTACTTCAGCGGTGCTCAAGGCCGTTCCCTGTGGTCGGACGGGATTGTTTGAGTAGGTGGTGTCCAGGAGGTTTTTCCCGAAGGCTATATAGGGTTTTTCGTATCCGAGAATAGAGAGGAGGGTGGGCATAATATCAATCTGCTGTGCGACAATGGGCTGCATACCACGCGGCAGTTCGCCGGAGGGGTCGTAGATGGCAATGGGTACGGAGAAGAGACCTAACGAGGTGCGGTATTCGTCTTTTTCGGTGGTGTTGGTATGGTCGGCAGTGATAACGAATAGGGTGTTGTTGTACCAAGGCTGTTTAGAGGCGGTCTCGAAGAAGCGACGGAGGGCGTTGTCGGTGTAACGTATGCATTTATGTATGGGCAGTGTTCCTTCGGGGAAACGGCTGCGATAATGCTCGGGAATTTGATAGGGGTGATGGGATGAGGCGGTGAAGACTGCGGTGACGAAGGGTTCCTTCATATCGCTCATAGTGAGGGCATAGTATTGCAGGAATGGTTCATCCCAGATGGCCCAGGTGCCATCGAAGTCGTTGTCGCCACCGAATCGTGCATCGGCATCGTATTCGTCGCGTCCGTAGTAGCGTTGAAAGCCTGTGGTACGAGCGAAAGCCTGAAAGCCCATGGAGCCGTTTTCCGCCCCATGGAAGAAAGCCGACGAGTAGCCTTCGTCGGCGAGGAGGCCCGCAATACCACTGATGTCATTAAGGGATGCAGGGGTGGTGAAAAAGGGCTCGACGAACATAGGAATGGAGGAGAGGATGGAGGGCATTCCGTCAATGCTCTTGCGTCCGTTGGCAAAGGAATACCGGAAGGTGAGCGAGTGGGAGGCGAGGGAGTCGAAGAAGGGGGTATAGGAGACATATTGAGTGCGTGATTGCGTGAGTGCGTGATTGCGTGAGTTGTTAAAGTAACCTGAGTATTCGCGGCCGAAACTCTCGACAATGAGGACAACGACGTTTTTTTTGTTGAATCGTGTTATTGCTTGATTATTTGAGTGGAGGGGAGAATAGAGGGCGTCCATCTCGGCTTCCGTCATATAATGGGGGGTGGTGAAGGGTTTCTTTCCGATGGTGCGGATAAGGGAGAAGGGGGTGTTAAGGACAATGGCGGCCTCGGTGGGGCTGTTGACGTACTGGTTGGCATTGCTGATGGTGATGGGACGCACCGCAGTGGTGAAGCCTCCACGCATCCCACCAATGGCCAGGGGGATGAAGAGCAGAAGGGAATGGGTGTTGATGAGGTAGTACTTAATGCATAATTGCTTGAATGCCTGAATGCTTGAGTGAGTGGATGCGGGTTTGACGTAGAAGAGTACCATGATAGCCACAAGGAAGAGGAAGAGTAGGAGGAGATACCAATGGTTGAGAATTTCGGTGAAGAGGATTCCTCCGAGATTGCCTTCGTTGGAGAATTCGCTGAAGAAAGTGGCCGTGGTGCGACGTCCAGTGAAACGCGAATAGACGGCGTCGGAGAGGTTCAAGAAGATGGCGAGGGTGTTGACGGTGACATAGATGTATTTGCAAAGGGTGTGCCACCACGGACGCTCTTTGAGGTGAACGGGTAGCAGCATGAGGACAATCCAAAGAGCGTGGGTGTAAAAGATAGCAGCGGTATCGAAACGTAGACTACCCGCAAGGAGGTCGCTCGTCGTGAGGGCTCCCCATCCTGCGCCGAAGAGATCCCAGTTTTCAAGCACAAAGGCCACCCGCGTAATCATATAGATAATGTACGCAAAGGCAAGGTTGATGAGGACAGCCAACAGGTTGCTGAAAGGGAATCCTCCTATCCGCGGAAAGAATAGCTTTTTCATACCTTAGAATTGAAAATAGATGAAAGGTTGGGGGCCGGCGGTGACAAACTGGTAGAGCACTACGGCTGTGACGACGCATACGGCGGCGATGAGCCACAGGGGCATGGAGGCGAACCAAATGCGATAGCGGCGCTTGAAGCGTGTGGGAAGCCAGTGGACAATCATTCCGATGACGAAGACAAGGAAGACATTCCAGTAGTTGGCAAGGATAGCAGGAATCTGCGAGAGTTCCCAATGGGAGCCTATCTGCTCGACCATCATGGATGCCGTCTGCCAAGCCTGTTCGTTAGCCTCCGCAGGGTCGAGGTTCGAGCCCGAGCGGAAGAAGAGTCGGGTGAAAGAGATGAAGACGAAAGTGATGGCGACGGCCCATGCAGTGGATAGTTGAGAGTTGAGAGTAGGGACTTGGCAGAAACGTTTGAGGAGGAACACTATTGTGAAGCCAATGAGGAGGGTGAAGATGCAATAGTAGAGGAGGTTGAGAAGAGGAAGGTCGGTAGTATGACTGGCAATGCCGAGGGAGACGGTGGCGAGGAACAGCACGAGGAGCCGAAAACGCCAGGGGCAGCCTTTCCACCATTTATAGACGAGGATGCCGAGTCCGTTCAATCCTCCCCAGGTGATAAAGTTGAAGGAGGAGCCGTGCCAAAGGCCACCGAGAAGCATGGTGTCCATGTTGTTGACATTGGTGCCCAAGGTCTTGCGATGTGAAGGCCGGAAGAAATAGAGGAGCAGGATGACAGCAATGATGGCCACCACGGCAATGGTGAATCCCGTTATCTTCAAACGGAAAGCGGCAATGAGCAGAATGGCAAAGAGGATGCAATAGGAGGTGACGCCCGAGGTACGATTGCCACCAAGTGGTATATAGAGGTAGTCGCGTAGCCAGCGCGAGAGCGACATATGCCAGCGACGCCAAAAGTCAGTGGGGTTCTGCGCCTTATAGGGCGAGTTGAAGTTGACAGGCAGGTAGAAGCCCATAAGCATTGCCACGCCGATGGCAATATCGGTATAGCCCGAGAAGTCGGCATAAACCTGCAGGGAGTAGAGCATCAGTCCCGAGAAATTCTCGAAGGGGGTGAAGAGATTGGGGTTCTCGAAGATGCGGTCCACAAAGCAGGCGGCAAGATAGTCGGCAAGGACCAGTTTTTTTATCAATCCGTTGACAATCCAAAAGATGGCGATGCCGAACTGGCGGCGGGAAAGGAAGAAGGGTTTGTAGAGTTGCGGGACGAATTGATCGGCGCGAAGAATGGGACCGGCGACAAGCTGGGGGAAGAAGGCGGTGTAGAAACCAAAGTCGAGGATGTTGGAGACGTGAGGAATCTTGCGTTTGTAGACATCGACGATATAACTGATGTTCTGGAAGGTAAAGAAGGAAATGCCGACGGGGAGGAAAATCTTGATGGCGATGGAGTATTCTGTGCCGAAAGTGGCGTTGAAGATGTCAGTGAAAAAATAGGCGTACTTGAAGAAACAGAGGATGCCGAGGTTGACTGCAACACCGATGGTGCGCAGGAGCTTGCGTCGGGCGGTGGAGAGGGAGTGGTCCATGCCGATGCCGAGCGACCAGCCCAAGAGGGTGGAGAAGATGAGCAGCAGAACGAAGAGACCCGAGGTCTTGTAATAAAAGAAGAGACTGAAGAAGAATAGATAGCCGTTTCTAAAGACACGCTTGATGGGCGAGAAGGAAGAATCCTTTTTCTTATAGGAGACGATGAATGAGAAGAAGAGATAGATGATGAAAAAGAGGACCCAGAAATGAATCTGGGTGAAAAGCAGCGGGTGGTCGTCGTTGAAGGCGAAGAGGCTGGCGAGATATGCGGGGATGTCGTTCATTTTCTTTCTTTAGTTGGTAGTTTCTCCGCGCCATCCGACTTCCTACTGCCCATTGTCGGCTGCCTACTGTTCAAGTAGGCATCAAAGAGGGCGTTGGTGAAGAGATTTCCGAGGAGCTGGTAGCCGGCGGTGGTGAAATGGACGCGGTCTTTCTGTGCCAGTTGCTCTTTATACCAAGTATCCATGGACTTGAGTCCACCCATAATCTCAAACTGGTCCCACACAGCCCCACCACAGTCGTCGGCCAGCCGGTAGAACACCTCGCGTGCGAGAAGACCATTGCGGTTCACCTCATAGTGGGTGCGGCGTTTGCGGCGCACGGGGCGGAAACTATCGTTGTTGGTAAGGAATACGAAAGCACAGTCGGGATTGACGGAACGTATGGAGTCGATGAGGCTGAGGTAGCCGCGACGGAAAGCTGCGGTGTCGAAGTCAGGATCTGCAGCATCGTTGATGCCAATGCCGAAAACGACCATATCGGGATGCAGCATACGCAGGTCGCGAGCAAAATGCTCGCAGCGCAGGTAGTTGGGCACCGCAGCCCCGTTGACACCGATGGAGTGGAAAGAGAACCCCGGGCGACGGTTGCCGAGGAAGATGCCTGTGAGCGTGAAACTCTCGCCAGCCTGGCAGGGGAGAATCACGGCGAAAGAATCGACAGGGAGCCCGAGATTGAAGACATAGCGTTCGGAGACGGTATCGATGTAGGACGGACTGATTTCGAGGTAACCGATATTAAGCAACGGCACCACTTTCTCGTCGGAATGGCCGAAAACGACAATCTTGTTGGTAGCGTAGTCAACGGTAGGCTCGTTCATCACGATAGCCACCTCGGTGAGCGTATCGGCCGCAGTGATGCTGATGCCGCAAAGACCGAGAGGATAGGGGTATTCCCTGTGAACGTTGCGAGAGAGAGAGACCTTCTGTGCACAATGGACGCGGTAGTCGCGGGGGTTATTGCATTTGGCTGCAGCCGAATAGGGGAAGATCATCCCTCGGTTGCCCACGAGGCGAGGAAAGGCATGCATGAGGTTGCAGCGAATGGTATTGCTCATGGTGCCGGCTTGTACGTGTGAGCCGCCGATATGCACGATATTGAGATTCCCCTGACCGGTGGAGACCACACGATGCCATTTGTCAAAGAATAACCTCATGGACGGCGAGGCGGTATTGTAGCGGAGATTGTTGCCGTCATAATTGATAAAGGAATATTCGGGTACATCGACATGCAGTGGGTCTTTTGCTTTGCCATTCCTCTGTTGACCGCAGGCACAGAGTGACAAGGATAGGAGGGCGATGAGGCTAAGGAGAAATCGCATGACGTTTGCTATTTATTTCTTGATGGCTTTCAGGCGACGTTTCATACCATACAGGCGGTAGCTGTTGTCGAAGGCTGTGGAGAGTCGCTCACCCATGATGGCAGCCCCTTTGGGGGTGAAGTGGACATAGTCGCTGCCAGCCAATCCCTGCTTCTTCCAAGCCAACATAGAGTTCCACCCTCCCTGGGCATGGTAGATGCTCCAAAAGGCGGCACCGTGACGGTTGGCGGTGACGCGAAGACTGTCGATGAGGGTAGGCAGCATGGGATAGGTCTGGAGTTTCCCACGCTCACTGGTGCTCATGTCGGAAGGACCGATGAAGAGAATCTTGGCTTTGGGGCAGCACTGGTGGATGTAGTCGATTTGCTTACCCATGGTATTGCAGTAGGTGGAGATGGATTTGTTGCTCCTAAGGTAGGGGACGGAATTGCCACCGAACTGGAGGATAATCATTGCTATGTCAAGTTGAGCATAGGCTCGTGACAGCAGATTTTTGTCGACAGAGGTGAACTGGGAACCGGAGCATCCGCGCATGGGGATATTGTCGACCGCCACACCGGGACCGTTGTCGACGGTGATGCAGTATAGGTCGGCGCTACCGGAAGTGGTGATATTGAATGCAGTGGCTGCGGAGTCGAGAGACCACAGCATGCTACCTACGCCGGATTTCTTCGAGGAGAAGGAGGTGCTATAGCGGTTCTTTTTCTTTTCCGAGAGGGTGGCCTTGAAATTCCCGCTACGGTCGTTATACACCAGACGAATGCGGGAGAAATGCTTGAGGCGGTCGCCGGTCTTCGAATTGGAAGAAGCTTTGACGAACACGGAAGCGTTGCCAACCATACGAAAGCACTGCATCATGGGGCCGTAGTTACCGCGTGAGCGTACCACCGTACTGTCGCCGAAGGAAGCCAGATGAGTCAGGCTGCCGCTGGCGCTTTGCGAAACCGAAGTGGAAGCGATGATGGTACGGAAGGGGAGCATTCCCGGACCGCCACCACCAAAGTGCTGCTGCATGTAGGCACGGAGCTGATAGCTGATGCGGTCCATCTCAATTTGCGAGTCGCCATAGTGCATGATGCGCACCACGCGACCCGTAGTGGCGGTGTTCTCGGCAGTGGCCCAGAAGTCGTCGAAATAGGAAGCCGAGGGCAGCCAGAAGCGGGTGTCGCTCTGGTCGAAAGAGGACTCGAGGAAATCAATAGAATCGCTCAGGGCTGTAATCTCCTTGGGAATTTCAATAGCCTTGTTTCCTCCGATAGTGACAGTGCCTGTGGTGTTAGCTTCAGTGAGGTCGCAGATGGTCGGCAGGTAATAGGAATGATCACCAATGGTGATACCCTCTCGAGGGAACACCATACTGATGGCTGTCAGACAAGCAATGATACTGGCGAAGACACTCGTTACTTTCCAGGGACTCATTTCTTCTCCAGATTGTCAATACGTTGAGCCAATTTTTCGATGTTACGAACCAACACCTCGACCTTGCGGCGCTTGGAGGATTCCATTGCAGGACTGCCGAAGATGGTCTGGTCGGAGGGCACCGAATGGGTTACACCACTCTGCGCACCGATGGTCACATGGTCGCCGACGGTAATGTGTCCTACAAGGCCGGCTTGACCGGCGATGATGCATTCCTCACCCACCTTGCAGCTGCCGGCGATACCCACTTGCGAGGCCATAGCGGTGTTGCGTCCGATAACCACGTTGTGGGCTATCTGGCAGAGGTTGTCGACTTTGACTCCCTGATGGAGGATAGTGGACTTCATGGCGGCGCGGTCGATGCAGGTATTGGCACCCACCTCAACATCGTCTTCGAGGATGACATTGCCGATTTGGTCGATTTTGTTCCATCCCCCGTTGCCGTCGGGAGCGAAGCCAAAACCGTCGGAACCAACGACACACCCTGCATGGAGGATGCAGCGACGGCCGATTTCGACACCCTCGTACACTTTAGCACCGGCATAGATGATGGTGTCGTCACCAATGACGACGTTGTCGCCAATGGTGGCGTTAGGATAGATCTTCACGTTGTTGCCAATGCGGCAGTGGCGACCCACCACAGCGTAGGGTCCGAGATAACATTGTTTACCAAGTTTGGAGCCGCGACCCACGCTGCTACGCCAGGAACGGCCTTTGGGAGGCTTGCTGCGCTTGTTGAAAGCATGCAGCAGTTTGGCGACGGCCATATAGGGGTTGTCGACGCGGATGAGGGTGGATTTGATTTCCTGCTCGGGAACGAAGTCGCGTCGCACAATGACTATCGAAGCCTGCTTTTCGTAGATATAATGGGTGTATTTGGGGTTTCCTAGAAAGGTGATGCCCCCCTCTTCGCCCTCTTCGATGATGCAGGGTTTCCAGACGCGGGTGTTCTCGTCGCCCTCGACGGTACCCTTGATGAGATTGGCTATTTCTTTGGCTGTATATTGCATTAGGAATGCGTTATTGCGTGAATACGTGAATGTGTTAGTCGTTAAACTCTATGGTGCCGCGTTGGCGGGTGATACGGAGGTTGGTCATGCTACCGTCGCTGGTGAATCCGTCGCCATAGGTGACGCGATTGCCGTTGACGGCACGGACGGGATTGTGCGAATAGATGATGTCGTTATCCGATTCCCAAGTGATGTCCTTGAGATAGACGGTGTCGCCATTTGTATAGTCGATAACGACGACGCTATCGGAAGCTGTGAGGATATTTTTGTCGTCGAAGGAGGTAGCCTTCTTGGCGCGAATCAGCGTTTGGACACGCCGGTTCTCGTCGTAGAAACGCAGTTCGACACCGTCGGGGTAGATGGTTCGGGTGTCGGGTTGTCGGTATTGGACAATGGTGGGGGCATCGAGCTCGAGCTGCGGTTTTCCTTCCTCGGTACGCCACACATGGGCCTCTTTGATTTCTTGGTCGGGAGGGGTCTTGCGCTCAAAGCGGTCGATATCTTTCATATCATTACCGCAAGAAACGAATAGAGTGAAGAATGAAGAATGAAGAATGAAGAATAGGCTGACGCAACCTATTCTCCAAAGATTCTTAATTCTCCGTTCTTCACCAGTATTTTCTCTCTTCTCCAAGGTATTCAGTTCCCCTTTGGGGTTCTTTATTCTTACCTAGTTCTAACCGTTGTGGTTTCGCCAATCCATCCGGGGACGCGGAAGCTCTTGCCATTCTCGAGGTTGAGCATGAAGGCCTGAGCGGTCTTGGGGTAGTGGGCGCTGTAGCGACCGATGAGGGCGTTGCAGGCCTGCACGTTCTCCTCCGAGGGATCGACGGCTTTGGAGCGGTTGAGTTTGTCGACAGCGGCCCAGTAGGCGCTGCAACCGCTCATATTGTCGTCAGAAGCAGTGGAGGCGGTAGCAGCATAGAGCTGTGCTATCATGCGGTAGGGCTCACCCTTGGTGCGGTCGGCTTCGGCGGCGGAGAGGTAGGCCGAACGGGCTGCCGAGTAGCTGTTGGTACTGTTGTAGCAGTGGCCGAGGTAAAGGTAGGCCATGTATTTGTCTTTACCAGTGAGATCCTTGGCGGCATCGCGGAGATACTGGATGGCTTCGGAGTACTGCTTCTTCGAGAGGCACATCTGACCCATCAGCATAGCGGTAGCGGGGTTGGGTTCCAGACGGTAGAGATTCTCTGTGGCCGAGAAGAAGAGGGGCTGGTCAATGCAGCGTTTCTTTTTCAGGATGCCGGTGATTTTCTTGAGCAGATCGATGTTTTCGGGGTCAGCCTCGAACTTCTTGCCGTAAATTTCCACCAGCTGGTCGCAGGTGGCGTAGGGAGAGAAGGCCGCTTCGACACCGGCGATATAGCCACGAATGGTGGCAGCTTTCACGCTGTCGTCGATATTCTTCTCCAGTTCGGCATCGAGTTTCTCGCTGGCAATGTCGTAGTTGTCAACCACCAGGGTGGGCTCAGCCTTGCCGGCACGCACATAGTCGATGGTGGCTTCCATGTACTTCACGAGATAGCCGGCTTCGAGGTCACCCTCCATCTTGACGGCTTGGTCATAGAGAGGATAGTAGCGCTCGAGACCATCGTTCTTCAGGATGTCCTGCAGGTCCATAGCCTTCTTGGCCGTCCATTTGGGACCTTCGCCATAAGTGGCGATACGCACATCATACATGTTCATCAGCTCGTCGATATAGGCATCGCGCTCAGCCTGGTCTTTGGCTTTGGCTATTTTGACACGCATGATATTGGCACCGTTGTTGTAGAGGTTCTTGCTCTGCTTGGGGCAGTTGGCCACAATCTGTTTCCAGTAGGGGTAGGCCTCTTCGAGCCAGCGGGTATCTTTGGTAGACTTATACTGTGCAATAGCGTCTTGATAGAGGGACACGGGTTCGAGCATTTGCTGTTGCACCTCGTCGGAGCAACCCCAGTCGGGCAGCTGAGCCATTGCGGAGGAACCCATAGCTGCCAGAAAGATTCCAATCGTCAGTGATTTGATCGTTTTCATTGTGATTATTTTTTTTATTATTTTTGTTCTCTGTCTCCCCACATTTCCATGTGGGGTTATTTCGCCTCCGGCGGGAACATGCCTTCGGCATTGGTTGTATTCTTTCTCTTTACTGTTTAGTATCGCTTAAAATTCTTTTCTTGCATTCCTTTTCTATAACCCAGAATCTCTCCTTAGTTATACTTCCTCTTCACAAACCAGCGTTCGCAACTGCTCACAGAGATGCCGATGGTGACGCTGTTGCGCTGCAGGAGGTCTTTGTTGCCGAAGCTGCGATAGCCCACGCTGAGGGTCAGCAGCGAACGACCCTTGCGCATGGGCAGGGTGGCACCGAGGCCTACTCCCCAGGAGTTGATGACCTGTTCTTTCCCGTCCAACATAAGACGCAATGCTCCCTGTTCGGTGTGGACACCGGCACTCCAGCTGATGCGGCCCCAATAGGTGGAGGCATCCATCACGCCAATCTTTTCGAACCCCAGCGCATAACGACTGTAGGGGCCCGTGGTGACAGCGCTCTGACCCATGATGGGAGGATTGACACCTTCGGTGTATTTCATGTCGGCCCATCCGGAGAAGGTGGCATCGGCAGCCACACGCCAGCGATCGTTGCGCTCGAAGCTGAGGCCGATGCCGAAAGTGTGGTCCTGCTCGAGAGTGCTGGTGAATTCGGACGACTCGCCAACAGCGGGGAAGATTGTGTCGGCCAACGACTGGTCACTGGTGTAGAAGGTGTAGATGAGGGCTATATCGGTAACATCCATCTTGCGGTAGGGTTTGTAAGTGAGTCCTACACCCAGCGTGTATTTCTCACCCAGAGGCTCCCAATACTGCAAGCCCAAATCAAAGGTTACGTTGCCCACCTTGGTCTCCTTGTAGCGACGTGAGGGTTTGTAATGAGTGGAGTCGATACCTTGGAACGAATAGGTGATGGCACGTTGGATGCGGCCAGTGAGGTAGTTGATATTGAAACCCACCTGCAGACGGCGGTCGCCGATTTTGTCACCCAAGATGTTGAAGGCACTGCCGATGAAAGCCGTGTTGACTCCGCCGGTGCCGTCGTAGACAGTCTTAATAATGCTGCTATCCAAGTACATCCCTTGTGACACCGAAGCATAATCCACCGAAGTGTAGGCTGTCAGTCCGCCGCCGATTTTCCACCATTTGGTGATGGGCATACCGAAAGCGAGATGGGTGATGTTGCCGTCAGCATCATTGACTTTCTTGTCGTTATTCTGCAGTCGCGTCAGCTGGATGTTGGCGCCCATGTCGAAAACGAAACTCTCCATGCCGATGGAGCCGTAAGAAGCGGGGTTGAAAGGATTGATAAAGTTGTCGCCCGAAAGGGTGTAGACGACACCGCCCATGCGGTTGGCAATAGGCAAGTCGTAGGGCATGTCGGGCAATCCAATGCCAAATTGCGAATAAGGCATGTTAAAGCCGTTCTGGGCATTCATACCGCCCATCAAACCCATTAAAATCAGACCCACTAAAAAACTCTTATTTCTCATTGTATATCATTATCTCGTTCAGTCCAATCAATGTCAAATTCTGCACATGTTCCCAACCGTTGTTTGTGCCCGAGGCCAAAAGATATTTGGCATCACCGCCAGTAAGCAGCACACGCAGATTCGGGGCTTTCTCCTTGTAGAGAGCCACATATCCCGCCAACGCCAGAAGCGTGGCTCCTATTGTGCCAGCAAGGATACTTTCCTCTGTCGAACGTCCTAATACGGGGGTTTTCTCCACCCCTTCGAGGTCTATTAATGGCAGTTTGGCCGTGAAAGTATGTAGTGCCTGCAGATTCATCTTCAATCCCGGCATGATGGCACCGCCGTGGTACACGCCTTTGGAATCGATGAAATCAACAGTGATACAGGTGCCGGCATCAATCACCAGACAAGATTCACCGGGATGCAACCCTGCGGCGCCACAAGCATCGGCAATGCGATCGGCCCCCAGCGTCTCGGGAGTTTTGTAGTCGAGCTTTATCGGCAACGGCATGTCGGCAGTCAGTCGCTGCACAGAGACCCCTTCGGGCATCTCTCCGCTGGCACAGGCGAGCATATAGTCGGCTTTCGCCACCAGTTCGTCAGACATACCATAGCCGCAATCCTTGAGCTCCTTTCCATCGAAAGTGGCCCATTTCACAGCGGTATTCCCTATGTCCAGCGTCAGATTCACTTTAAACTCTAAACTTTAGCCGTTAAACGTTACCTTCATGTGCGTTTCCCTTCTTGTTGTAAAGGTTCATCGTGCGGTCGATACCCTGGGTGACAAAGCATTTGATGGCGTCGCCAGCGGTCTTCATGGCCTCTTCCATCTTCGCCAGATCCTCACCCTCGATACGGCCGAGCACATAGTCCACCTGGTGGCCGCGTCCAAAACTGCTGCCCACACCTATACGCATGCGGTTGTAGTTGGGGGTGCCCAGCAGTGCTTCGATGTCGGTGAGACCGTTGTGGCCACCCGCGCCCCCCTGCTTCTTGATGCGGACGATACCGGGGTCGAGGGCCAGGTCGTCAACGACAACCAGCAGATTCGGAAGTTCTATCTTCTCGGCCTGCAGCCAGTACTTCACTGCCTTGCCGCTGAGGTTCATGTAGGTGGTGGGTTTGATGAGCACCAGGATGCGTCCTTTGTGGCGTATCTCCGTGCGATAGGCGTGACGCTCCAGGCTCCACCGGGCGTCGGCCTCCTTGGCCAACGCGTCGACCACCATGAATCCCGCATTGTGGCGCGTGCCTTCATATTCGGCACCCACATTACCCAGTCCCACTATGAGAAATTTGCTCACAGGCTCTTCCGTTGTTTCTTTACAATCTTTTCTTTTACAATATGATATAATCTTCCCAAGAAGGCTCATCACATCAGTTTTAAACTGCAAAGATACAACTTTTTTACAATATAAAAGATTTTAATTCCTAAAAAAGGGCAAAACAAAAGGGTGTCGCACAGAAGTCGACACCCTTTGTATTGTTTTGGTTTTCTAAGGTTATTTCTCGCGAATCACGTCACCGTGGTCGTTGACAATCATGCGCTGCCATTCGGCGCGGTAGTGGGGCTGGGCGGGGAAGACAGCGTTGCCGGTCTCGGTGCGCTCGAACTTGCCGTCTTTCTCTTTCTTGATGTTGCCGTCCATATATTTGACAAGCAGGTATTTATCAAGCTTATTCCACTCAGTCATCATCTTCATGGCGGCGCGGCCGGAGAAGTCGTTGAGTTGCTTGGTAAGGGCCTCACCTTCGCTCTGTTTGGCGCGTTGGTCAAATTTCTGCACATCAGCGATATAGCCTTCCTCGAGGCTATTCTGTACCTTCTGCAGGTCGACAATCATGTCGCAGTAACGGCTGTAGACGAAGTTGGTCACACGGTTGAAGAGCCAGAAGGCGGCCGTCTCGCTGTATGTCACCATATCGCCGTTGCCCTGACGGAAGCACTCGGGGATCTCGGTGATGCCGCAGTACATGGGGCAGTAGACGGTCGAGTAGGTGTCGTCGACACCGAACCAGAGGATGCCGCCGACCTTGGCGGGCAGCCAGCTGCGGCACTGGGCCACGAAGCTGAAACCGGTTTGCTGGGTGCTGGTGGCACGTTCATGGACATAGTTCCATCCATTGAGTTCAAAGCCCATGGGACGCCAGCGGTAGGGGCATTTGAAAGGACCAGCACCGAGGTCGTTGGTCATGTCCATCGAGGTGCCCTCGTAGTGGTCGCGCATGAGGTTCATCACCTCGTGGACGTCGACTTTATGGTCGGGCTTCACCCACAGGGGCATACGTTCGGCGTTCTTGTCGCCCATGGCGTAGGGCTCGTATTTCTCCATACCGGAGGCCACGCGGTGGAACATAGCGTAGACACGGGCTTCGCAGCCGCGGAGGCCGCTGAAGGTCAGGGGAGCGTACGTGTCGCAGAACGAGAAGTCGGCATCCTTGCCGTCATACCAGCCGCAGGCGCGGGCGTAGGTGATCACCTCGTCGCAGTAGACGCACTCCACCTCGGGCTCGAAGATATAGTCGAGGTGCTTGCTGCTGATAACCTTATGCAGGCCTTTGCCTTTGGCTTTGTTAAAGGCGCCTTCCTGGGGGAAGGTGGTGATGCGGGCCTGGTTGGCATGACCGCTCACGTAGCCGTCGGGGATGCGACGGGCCACCCATACGGCGCCATCGGTGTATTTATATTTCAGCTTCTTAGCCAATTCAGGCTTCACGGTGTTGGGGCGCTTGCCGATGAGCTCGAGAATCCACACCTCGTTGGGGTCGGCAATAGAAAAACTCTCTCCCTCGCTGTGGTAGGGGTATTGGGCCATGAAGCCGGCAAGCACCTGGATAGCCTCGCGGGCGTTCTTGGCACGCTGGAGGGTGAGGTAGATGTAGCTGCCGTAGTCGATACCGCCCTCTATCTCGTTGGCCAGTTCTTCGCGACCGCCGTAGGTGGTCTCGCCGATGGTCAGCTGCCACTCGTTCATGTTGCCCACCACGCTGTAGGTATGGGCCACCTGGGGAATCATAATAAGCTTCTTGCCGCTGTCCCAGTCGACGACTTGCATCATCGTACCGGGGGCATAGTCGGCGGCGGGACGATAGTAGAGCTCGCCGTAGAGCGTATGGCTGTCGGCAGCGTAGGTAATCATGGTGCTACCGTCTTTGGTGGCACCTTTGGTGAAGAGAAAATTGGTGCAGGCCTCAGCGGTGGAGCCAAAAAGCATGGCGACACCGAGGAAGGCGGCTACAAGAATACGATTTAGTTTCATATGTTATAATGTTTTAATTATTTACAAAAATTCAGCGCAAGAAAAACATCACGTGATAAAGGAACGCCAATCATAAAAAAATATTGTTTTAGATGTTAATTTTTTTAAGAGATTGCGTTTACATTCGCAAGTCACTAATTACTTTTCACCATTACTAGAAAAACAGCATATCCACAAGCGAATCCCACTTATAACCAAGTAATTGAAAAGTCATGGTAAGAATCAGAGACACCTATTTGATACTTTGTATGTACTTATTTGGTACCTACCATCTCCCCAAAAAAGCTTCTGCCACGAGGCTTTTTTCTCCGATTAGATTACCTATCATCGTATTTTATGGCCGTAAATTTTACAGCCGTTAAATTTCGATGCAAAAGTACATATTTTTTCCAATTCTTGGTCTAAGGTACATCTGCGCGGTAGCGGTATCGGCCAGCAGCAGTCATAGAAGTAATAATGTTATCTTTTTCATATATTTATATCATTTTCTTTCGGGCGAGGTTCGTTATGGATTCTAGGACACAGAGCAGAGGATGTTAATATAGCAGGCCAAATGTCCAAAGCGGGACAGTCCTGCCACACCCGTATTCTATATCGTCTTTTACCAGATATCCATTATCTATATCTTCTATTTGCTTGCCCTGCTTCCCTTTACCTCCGACTTCAAAGGTATGCTCTCCAATGACAAAATCAGATATCTTCGACGAAATAACATCGCGCACCACTCGGGTCTGGTTGTAAAAGAAAGTCTCTCTGAGATTCCCCACATTGGCGTTGCTTGGATTGAGGGCATACATCAGGTTGGTATTGTCTACATACACCTTTTCCACTTTCCCGAGGCTCCGCAAGCCACCTGTCTCGTCTCGGAGCTGTCCAATCATGCCCGCCCGTTCCATATAGTGCAAGTAATCCGGCACCACATTACGGCTTATCCCCAAAGCATTGGCAATACTGGAATAATCGGGCTTGAACGGGGCGTTTTGTGTCACAATGGACATCAATCGTCGCAGTTTCCTCCCCGTAGAGACCGACATGGAGGTGTATTGAGGGATGTCGACTTCAAGGGTTTGAGTGACCACCTGATCCACCCTCGACAGGAAAGCGCCCTCCTTGCTGAAAGGATAGTAACCGTCGCGGAGATATTGACGAAAGAGAGGCAACGGGTGTTGTACTATCGTAGGGTCTACCTCGTTGGCAATGACATCTTCAACTGTATACACCGGCATCTTTATCCCATGAAACATCTCCAGGTATTCACGGAATGAAAGCCCTTGCATGGTGTACATCACCGCGCGACGACTCAAGTCAGCTTGTCCGCGCAGTAGGTCTAACACCGACGAGCCTGTAAATATGATATTTAGCGACGGATGTCCGTCGTAAATCTCTTTCAATTCTGTCGACCAGTGCTGATACTTATGGATTTCATCTATATACAGATGTGTACCACCTTCCTTGACAAACGATGTGGCGACCTCCACGAGTGTATGCTGCGCGAAATAACTGCTGTCGGCCGAGATATAGAGGGCTTTTTGTTTCTCCTTTTCCTTCATAATATGCTGGAGGAGGAGTGTTGACTTACCAACTCCTCGAGGCCCAACCAGTCCAATCATACGGAGATTCCAATCAATAGTATTGTACTTATACCGCACGAAACCAAGGCTTATCAGACCCAGTTGCTCCCGCATGTAATCATAAAGAACATCTTCAATCATTGCTCATTAATTTTTTTGATTTCGGCTGCAAAGATACGCATTATTTTTGATGTGCACTAAAAAAAGCGCAATTTTTGTTACCAATTGCACTTTTTTCTGTGCATGTTTGTCTATAATACTCCGTTTTCTTTCAGGCGGTGTTCTATGTGATGTGTCTTGATTCTGGAAGAATTATACGCTATAATTCCTCCTTAAGTACCAAAAAAATCATAGTTACGGAGCTACTATCGGGCACCTGTTCGAGTGATACAATACGGAAACTGAATAATTCTCACTTTATCCCGCCACGAAATATGCATTATAGTATCTCGCGGCGGATTATACATATATTTATTCAATGTTTTTTTTGCGTTTTCTTTGCCGAATGCTACTTCGCAAAGTCACCAAGACCAACAAGGCATTGTATCATACATTCATCACCACCTACAGAGTTGCACACAATCTCCATAGTGGCATCGTGCAGTCAGAGGTGACGATGGAGGCGTCGTTTGGATAAAATGTCTGGTAAATAGTGCTGGATAGAATTACATATGCATCTGAGCCAAAATAATTAGAAATACCCACAACAAAACATATATATTCTTCAGGAAGATTATTCATTCGTCAAGCTACATAATCGACAGTTTTCATTTGCTTTTTATTCACTTTCCATTCATCCTCCTCGTAATATATCCAGCAAGAAGGGATGAGGTTCGCCTTTTCCTCATCCGTTAAATCATTAGGATTCTGTATAAAAAAGACAACGGCACCATCATATTCATTCTGCCTTCGGTCATCTATGATTTCATCATTCTCATTCTTTGACTTTTTCTGATATTCTTTATTTCTCCACTCTTCTTTGCGTCTTATTGCAGCAGAATCAATTTTTTTGCATTCCTCAATCTCTTTTTGCAACTCAATAATTTCTCGTATTACCCTCTCTGATTCTAGATTTTTTACTGTTTTTTCAATTTAACTTTTTGCATTTCCCAAGCGTTTATACTATGCAATACATTTTTTCGATTAATTTCCTTTGCCGTTCCTCGACTCAGTCACTTTTTAGTTATATCCCGACGCTCCACTGCAAGTTCTATCTTTTTCCCTATTGATACTTTCTGTGTTTCCAATTCATAAAATTTCTTTTTATTGCTCATTGATTTATCCTGCTCTTTTTCCAATTCTTTTATTTGTTTAACCCATTTATTTATACTATCTTGCAAATCTTCTTGTTTTATTTGATCTATCACTTCATCGGCTAGTACTTCCTCATTAGATTCTTCTTCATCAAGCTCATGAATGGGTGTAATTTCAGCATTTTTATTATCCTTTAGTTGTGTAGAAAACAAAGAATAAGCTCCTCCGGTCAGTATGATGAGGACGATGATACCTGTCCAGATGGCGATGGTCGACTTCTTTTTCTTTTGAGAGGGGTTCGCTGTGTTGGCAGTCTTGAGAGTATTGGCAGGGGGAATAACAGAATTGCGTTTGGAGGCTGTTTTCTTTTTTGAAGAACGAGGTGCCACCTCTTTGCATAAATCGGCCATAAACTCAGCGATGCTCTGGTAGCGATTCTGCGGATTGAGTTGCATGGCTTTCATGATGGTGCTGTTGGCCTCCTCGGGCAGGTCTGGTTTCAGCGTCCGAGGCTCGGGCAAAGACTCAGTGAGACGGGCAGCAGCATCAACAGGTGTCCTTCCTGTCAGTATGAAATAGAGTGTGGCGCCAATAGCATAGATATCCGTATATGAACCCTTACGGCTGGTGCGTGAATACTGTTCTGGCGGAGCAAATCCTTGGGTCAGTATCGAGGTGTGCGACTGCGTCTTGTCTTCCACAAACTCGCGCGCCGAACCGAAGTCGATGAGTACGGCTCTGTAGTCGTCCGTAATCATAATGTTGTCGGGCTTGATGTCGCGGTGGAGAATATGGTGGTCGTGGATATAGCCTACAGCATTAGCTATCTGAGCGATGTAGTTCACCGCCTCGGGGTAGGTCAGTGGCCCGTTTTTCTCTATGATGCTCTGTAGGCTACGTCCCTCAACGAAGGGCATCACCATATAGGATGTATTGCCCTCGTTGAAGATGTCTATCACCTCCACGATATTGGGGTGATGGAGCGAAGCCAATGTCCGGGCTTCTTTGACAAATGCCATGCGGTATTTCTCAAAATCCCCTTCGCTGAGGTTCAACAGATGTAACGAACGAGCCTGACTATTGCGGACACAGCGTCCCGACAGGAAAAACTCTTTGATGCAGACAGCACGATCCAAATCCCTCTGCACCGCCTTATAGGTAATGCCGAAACCTCCTTCTCCTATTTTCTTTTCAATGACATATTTTCCACCATAAAGGCTGGTGCCAGGCTGAAGTTCTTGAATAAGCTGCGTATTGTCCATCAATATCGTTTCTGTCTGTGTAATTCCTTAACTCCGTTACTCTGCGCTACAAGTATCTCTTACCATTCGATGGTATACGGGCCGTAGCGGCCTATCCAGTTTTGGCCGTCGTCCTCGGAAATCAGGATGTAATAGCGGGCCTCTTTCTCCTTGTTATTTTTGGCGTTGGTGACACTATTGAGCCACATGGGAAGAACGATGTCGTCGAAAGCCGACTCGGCATAATCACAGAAGACCTTCTCCCATGCCACCACCTGCTCGCCCTTGTCGTCCAACAACGGTGTTGTCCCATCAGGGCAATAGAAGTAGGCGTACAGCGTAACCTCCTTGTTGCTTGCGCCCACAATTTCGCAGGCCACATGCACGTTCAGCTGTTTTAGGTTTTGAGCAGGGTTCCGCATGATTTCCTCGAGCCAAGTCTTATTGATTGTCGCAGTAGTACGGTCGTCCTCGCTGCGACCGTTTTGCAATATAGAAAGATTTATTATATTACCACCTCCAGAAGAAAACACATGTATTATCGCTGCACGATCGTCAGGAGAATTATTTCCATCGACATGCAATCCGGCAGCATCTCTTGTTATCCAAGAGGGGATATTTTCCCAAATCACCTCGTTGCCACTACACACTGCCGGCTGCAGTTCCAGTAATCCTCCCAGATATCCAACCTCAAGTTCATAATCATCTATATGTCCGTCAAGGGTAATGGTGTGCGTCGTAAGAGCATCATATACATCATGGTACTCGGCGAGAGGAGTTTTTGCCCCTTTCTGAAAGATATATAAATCGGACTTCATCATCTGAGGAGCATAGTTTCCTGCAAGATCCATTACAGCAAACGGAACAAAAATATTTACTTCAACCCATTCTTCCTCGTTGGCAAAAGTCACTTCCTGTTCTTGTCCTGATAGCCCACCTTCAATCGTATAGTCTCCAGCCATAGGTGATTCGGTGTTCACATGACCGCTACCATCCTTGGGGGAAATGAGGCACCTAACAATAAGTTTGTTATCTGTCAGATTTTTAGCACTAACCAACACATTCATCTGTGCTCCACGGATACTCCCGTTGCAGGTTGCACGAAGATAGCCCGAGAAAAGTCTTTCCGCCTCAGGTTTTCCTTTTGGCTTGGAGCCCTCGTTTTTCCCAGTTTTCGTCTTGCCATTACCGCCTTTGGTAGATGCTTTCCTCGCCAAATTATTGCACGTTTTAGCCAACTCCTTACACTGATTACGTTCTGTTGCCATAAAGCCAGGACACTTAGCTGCTTTTTCGAATGCAGTAGCAGCAGCTTTGTATTCGCCTTTGTTTTTCAAACCGAGAGCTTTTTGGAAATCTTCCTTACATACCTTCGGTTGTGCCACAAGCGAAGAAGCAAGAAAAAGAAAAGCCACAAATGAATATAGTTTATTCATACATCAAATGTTTTTATATTTCGATTATTTCATTCAGTTAGCGACGCTTTAAAAGCATCCAATTCTGATTTTATCTGCGGAGAGTTGTAAAGTCTAAGCGAATACTCCAACTCTCCAATAATTGTTTCTGGATCATCCTTCTCCATGATGCGTCTTTTTGCATCGTCTGCCCACACTTTTGCAGCGGCCTCCAGTTTTGGATACAGATGGTTCTCGATATCAAGTGAACGCTTGTAGACATCCATCATCACATCTGAATAAGCACTATCCATTGGACGGATGATAGAGTCGAGCAGAGCACGAGCTTCCATTAGTGGCTCCGGATCCTCGTTGCTTCCGTTACCGATAAGGCGGTTACATTCAGAAACAGTAGCGTTGTATTTCTCCACATTGGCCTGCGCCTCTTCCATGTGCGGGTTTTTGTTGAAAAGCAAGAAGAAGGCTGCCACACCAACTGCTACGACAGCAACGGCGATGGTAATCCAAATCGCAGTTTTCTTGCCCGATTTCTTCTCTGTTTTGCTTTTCGAAGCAGACTGATCCGACACTACCGTCTTTTCTGTTATGATTTGCGTCTTAGCTTCTGACTGGGACGCAGCTTTGGATGTCGGAGGTGCTGAAGGCTCAACTGCAGCTGACGGCTTCACATTGCGTAAATCATCCATAAACTCAGCGATACTCTGGTGGCGGTCCTGCGATTTGAGTTGCATAGCCTTCATGATGGTGCGGTTGGCCTCTTCGGGCAAGTCAGGATTCAGTTCCTTGGGCTCTGGCATCGCCTCTGTGATACGGGCAGCGGCCTCATAGGGAACTTTTCCTGTTAGGATAAAGTAAAGTGTAGCGCCGATAGCGTAGATGTCCGTATAAGCACCCTTCCTGCTGTTTCGGGTGTATTGTTCCGTGGGAGCATAGCCATGTGTAACCATTGAGGTCTGCGCTTGCGTTTTGTCCTCTTCAAACTCGCGTGCCGAGCCAAAGTCAATCAGCACCGCCTTGTAGTCGGCGGTAATCATAATATTGTCTGGCTTGATATCGCGATGCAAAATGTGGCGGTCGTGAATGTATCCCACGGCATTAGCTACCTGTCCGATGTAGTTCACCGCTTCGGGATATGTCAACGGTCCGTTCTTCTCCACAATACTCTGTAGACTTCGTCCTTCGACGAAAGGCATCACCATATAGGAAGTGTTGTTTTCATCAAAAATATCGATCACTTCCACAATACTTGGGTGATGTAGTGCGGCCAGTGTTTGCGCCTCCTTAACGAATGCTGCACGGTATTTCTCGAACATCGCTTCATCAGCACCCTGCAACTGGATGGTCTTGGCCTGGGTATTACGAATACAACGGCCGGCGAGGAAGTACTCCTTGATGCAGACGGCGCGGTTCAGGCCGGTCTGAACGGCACGATAGGTAATACCGAAGCCGCCCTCGCCTATCTTCTTTTCTATGACATACTTACCGCCATTAAGGGTGTATCCTGGTTGAAGTTCTTTGTAGCAATCTAACGTGGGTTCCATAATGAATATGTGTATTTATAATTTTTCAAAACTGTGCACCGCATCCGTACGGGCATTTCCCTTCTGCTTGTATTTTTTTCCAATGTAAATCAAGATTATATGCCTTTCCACACTTCGGGCATTTATAGTCTTTCTGGTATTTGAGTTGCAAATCCAAGATATCCTCGGTCAGTTTCTCTTTTTTCTTACTTCCTTTACCCATTGTCAATGTGCCAACCAAACCGCTCAGAACCGAACCGGCAGACACGGCAACAATCCTCATCGTCATGTCTTTTGAAATCAACATAATAGCGAGGCCCAATAATGCTGGAATCAACGACAACAGGATTCTTGGCAATTGCATCCGAGTATTGGCCTTCTTTGTCAGTTTCGAATACTCCTCGTGATAACCGATATATGCCTGTTTGACACGTTCGAACTCTCTGGAATAGTCGTTTCCCTGGGCGTTCCCCATCTCAGAAAACTGGTTACCCATTGGAGCATCCTGTCGGGAATAAGACTGCGGACGGGAATATGTCGGCTGATTCCCCGAAGCGCGGAGTGAGGAAAAAAGTTGCCTCAAATCGAGCTGATAGCATTTACCATCATTCTCATTGCCACCCAACCAGACCGTGTCATTCTCCGAGACCTGACAACTAGTGATTCGTCTGCCGTTGACAAAAGTACCGTTTGAAGACCCGTTGTCCACCAGAGTGGCAACTCCGTCGTGCCATTGTAAAATCGCATGCAGGCGACTTACTTTTGTAAAAGACTCTGGCACCCGGCATACGTTCGCTCCATCTACTTCCCTGCCAATCTTGATATCAATATCCATAGTTCAATAATAATTATAACATTAAACGATACTATTTTGCGAAAATCACACCATTTCCGTTGCAGCGGCTACAGGGTTTGCGGATGTTGCCATATCCCTCGCATGTGGGGCAGGGATAGCAGGCTTTGCCATTGCACTTGGTGCAGGTTTTCTCCACTTTTCCTTTTCCACTGCAGGCGTCGCATTTAACTTTTACGGTTTCCACATCATTTTCTCTGGTATATACCGAGCGTCCATTCGCACCGGCATGTTTTTTCTTTTGAATGCCGTCTCCTCCACAAGCACGACAGGTAGCTTTGTAGGTACTGGTGATGTATCCTGTACCATTACAATCCTTGTGGTCAACCCATACTTTCTCACCACGACGATTCGTCGACGGGACCTTGCCGTTCCTGCAATGGGTGCAGTTATCCTGCTTCTCCTTCATTGTATATTTCTTCCCATTGCATTCAGAACAGGGTTTGGTTTTCTCCTTGGTAATCTCACCCTTCCCGTCGCAGGCAGTGCAACGTTGGCTTATAGTACCCTTATAGTCGCAGGCTTCACAATAAATGGCCCCATTATGGCATTTAGGATTAGTGCACCTTATCGGCACCTCCTTTTCTCCTTTGCATTCAGGACATGTATATTCATGCGATGCAGAAGAATTATTATTGTTATTAATAATATTGTTACTATTGTTGTTATTGTTGCCATTTCCTACACTGCCTTTACCGTTGCAATTGGGGCAGGGGTAGCTTCCTGCACCATTGCACTTCGGACAGGTTTTTCCATTCAACTCCCCTGTATAATCACAGTCGTCACAATATATTTTTCCGCCGTGACACTTGGGGTTGGAGCACACCTTTGACTGCGCTACAACAGTATTTGCTGCAAAAAACAGAAGAACGCCAAAAACAATCCCAGCAATCTTTTTCATTTCTCTTTCACCGAGTTATTTCCCATCCGGTGCCTCGGGTTATAGTACTTTTATCAATAATTAAAGTCGTTAAACCTTCCAGCATTTGAGGCAACGGAACCATTGTCTCCGACACCGGAAATTGTTTTTTCTCCAACACTCGCTTTGTTCCCTCCGACATTAAAGTCATCGAACTTTCTACTGGCACCAGTGCCACCTCCCATACTGGTTGAACTATCGCCTCCGACAATTCCACCACCACCAACAGAACCTCCTCCAGTGCCTCCACTGACATCGGTTTTCTCGACAGCAAGAACATTTTCAATTGTCGGGTCAAGTACCCTCACGCACCACTCAGTATAACGTTCGGATATCTCCTCACATTTGTTTATTTGAGGCTTATATCCCTCTACGAATTCCTGATATTTACCATCCTGCCAAGCCTGTCCGACCTGTGACATATCTGAATTCATCAGGTCATAAATGACATGTAGGGTTTTTGACAAACGTGTCAAATCTGATTTGAGTTCAATCAAAGCGGCTGAACTTGTAACTGCATTATTACTCATTTTGATTTGTCTATTTAATTGATTTATTTACGAGAAGGAATAAATCGTTATTACTCAGTTTGATTCGAATGTGTTTTTTTATTGCCCGTTCATTTTATTTATTTTATCAATATCATCTTGATTCATACAGTGAATTGAATCCCAATTTTTTTCTGACTTGTTTTCCCATCCTATATTAGCGCTAGTACCAACTTGAGCATTGGCCGAAATTCCTTCTAATGGAACGGACGCACCAATTTTTCCCTCCACTGTACCCCCAAATGAACCTCCATGAATCTCCTTTTCTTGTGGAGTGTCTCTTACCTCAAATGAACTAGAATACTTTTTTGCAACATCATCAGAGACAGGGCTCCATTTTCTTCCATGAGCGTCAATACATTTTTCTTCTGCATCTCTCGGAATTCCCATCCATTTCTCAACCTGCGAATAGTGATTATAGTGTATTTTCCCCTGTGTTGGTTGGCCTGTCACATTAAATCCACTGCCGATTGTACTGCCAACAGCGCCTGCAGATTCTCCCGCAGCTGCATTTGCTCCTCCAACATAACCACTACCGCCGCCAACATCTGTTTTTTCAACGGCAATAACATTCTCGATGGTTGGGTCAAGTACTCTTAAACACCATTCTTTATAGCGTTCAGATATTTCCTCGCATTTGTTTATTTGAGGCTTATAGCCATCAACAAATTGCTGATATTGACCATCTTGCCAGGCCTGCCCCACCTGTGTCATATCTGCGTTCATTAAATCATATATGGTATGAAGTGTATCCGACAAGCGTGTCAAATCATTTTTTAGTTCAGTTAAAGCAACCGAACCTGTTACTGCATTACTCATAGCATTATTGTTTTAATCGTTTCAATTTTTTCAATTAGTTAGCGAATCCATCTGCTGCAAATGTGTATCCATCTGCTGCAACAACTGTTCAAGTCCATATCCGCTGATACCTTCTCCTGTTACATATTGTTGAAAATTCCGCATGTAGGGTACCATCACACCACTATCGAAACCCTCTGCAACACTATCCTGCCAACCTTGCTGGACTGTTTGCCACTCGGATTTCAATCTTTGTTCAATATCTTGAACCTGACGTACAAAATCTGGGATACTCATATCAATTATTTTTTAGTTTTTTCAGAGGTCACCGTTACCTCCCTTGACACTTCTTCTGAACGCATCAAAACGTCTGTCACTGGAAGAACTCTTGACTTCACCCACACTTTGTTGTCCGGAATCAGAGAACAAAGTCTCAACCTCCTTGCCTCCTGAACCCACATTTGTTCCTAAAATATCTTGAAGCCTATCAATACAACCATGAAGAAGTTGGGAGGCTTTGGGAGTCTGTTGGTCACACATTTTTCGAATGAGACTATGCCCACCATCAGAGCCATTATACTCCGCTATCTCGCGTTCACAGTCCCCAACAATCTGTTGCCCTTGTTCATATCTCATTCTCCATTTCTCCACTTCCATCCGAGCCATTTCAACCTCCTGTTCTTCCATGACACACGATGGACACATCATACCCATTGCAGAAGCTGCCGATTGCGAAGCTTGACAAGCACTCAATGCAGATTCAGCCTGACTCAACCTCTGTTGGGCATCATTCAGCCTGTCGTGGATAAAATCCAATTGTCTTTGCAGACTTTCCTTCACTTCATTGAGATAGTTGCAGACATTCGCATCAATTTGCGACATAGCCTCGCCAGAACTCCCAATTCTTTTATCGAGATCCTCCAGCAAATGTACATCGCTAATATATGCACCTGACCTTGCCATAAATCAGTTTTTTTACAAATGTGTAGGACCACTTATATATGTTTTCAGCTTTTGCTCCAATCCGTACAGTATGTTCTCATCATAATTGTGCAGAATGTCACATAGAGGCTTTATCTGTTCTTTGTCTACATTGAAATTGTTTCGGAACTCCTGAAAATTGTTATCTCTCCAACTTTCACTCACCGTTTCAATAGCCAACTCGGTTTTTTGAAGTTGAGTCCTTAACTTCTCTACCGCATCGTTAATTTTTCCACGATATGCGTTAATGGATGCAGGATCATTAATAACTGTTGATGCCATAACTGTAAATTTTATTGGTGAATAATCTATTAAAAACTATTTTTTACAACTTATATGGTTTAAACTTGGTGACGGAATTGTTCACATTGTTGTAGTACAACCCACGATATTTCGTTGCCGGACGATTCAGCACTAACAACTTGTTTGCCGCAGAGTTGCCAACAATCTTATCTGACTCTTGCTCTGGCATCTGTAGCGCAATACGATGGCAGAACATATTCTGTGCACTATAACACAGGCGATTCAGATTAGCCAAGTTATCCACCTGCAATATTGTGAACACACCCACCATTGGTCCGTTCTTCATCACATATTCCAACAGACGTGCACTCTCAGACTGCATATCCCCACGACTTCCCGTTCCATCGAACATCCGTCCACGCTGGAAGTCAAAGATGTTGATAAAGAAATGAGTCATCGGCAGAGAAGAATCGCTCTTGCGCGCATCAATCACCTCGTCTTTCACAAACTGCAGATAATCCTTCACATCCTCCTCACTTCTAGCCTCTTGCAAATTGCAATACTTTGATGCGGATGCATACATCTCGCTTTGGAACATTCCTTGCATCGGATCGTCGTCCATCATAAAGTTCATTTGAATGACATTGCAAGATTTTTCCGTATGCACGGCAATTTCCGACAACAAAGTATGATACGCTATACCCTTGGCGACACCTTGGTCGCCTCCGATAATCAGTAGATTGTTGTTGCTGTCCTTGGTAAGCGGTACATAGACATGGCATGGGGAGATGGCGATGCTTTCTCCAACATACACTCCCACCTCGCGAGGAGCGTTTTGCGGTTTATAATGGCGCTCCGACACCAAACGCTCCGTGAACTTGGGCAGCTCGTCGCTGCGGAAAGTACGTAACACGTGGTCATCCATCATTTCGGGATGAGTGTTTGCAAACTCGGACAACTCATCCAAAATATTCTCCAGTTCCTTGGACGCATTGATAAAGAACGAGCGTGTAAAGATATTTGCAGCCTCCGCACCCGACTCATTGTTGTATATGCAGGTGCCCGTCTGGAACCGCGGTTGAGGTTCAGAGTGAGGCCACTTGATTAAGTTATTAAAGTCATTCGGGTCGCTCTTGAACACCACACGGTTGGCAATCAGGTCGTAGGGCACAATGCTCTTGGCTGGCAGTTTCTGTGTAGCTAGGATAAGGTTAATACCAAATTTACGATACTCCTGGATAATGGCATGAATCTTGGCATTAGCTTCCTTGCTAATATTGTCGTTCTCAATTTCGAAAATCTTTTGGAACTCATCGATGACGACCATCAGACGTGGTACTGATATGTCGGGATTGACACGTTTCAGTTCCACAATATTCGTCACGCCGTTCTCCCTGCACAGCGCCATACGACGGGTGCCTTCTTCAAACACTTCGCGGAGAATACTCAATCCGAACTCTCGCTCTGCCTCAGGTGCAATCACTCGTGCATGGGGCAAATTATGTTTGGCATACACGTTGAATTCCACACCCGAGAAGTCAAGCAGATAGAGTTGCAACTCTCTTGGCGAATAATGCGTAATTGCGCTTGCGATGATGGTATGCAGGAACACACTCTTTCCCGAACCAGGGATACCGATGACCACAGCCGAGTTTTGTCCACTCTCTTGGGTAATCTGCAATGCGGTTGTCTTCATCTCCTTGGTTCGTCCGAAAGGAAGGTCGATACGGTTCGCACTCTGCCCCGTCCACCAGTCGTTCCTCGGCAGCATATACTCGCTGAATTTTAGAATCGTTTCCGTCTTCACTTCCAGTCCTTTGTTCACCTTTTTAACGATGTCCATAAGGATATTGTTGGAAAATGTTTCATAACGTATGACGGGAGTGGTTTCGGAACTGAAATCGCATGTCTCGCACGGCACCGAGTAGATGGCACTCTGTAGTCCTCGGAATGCCTTTGTTGACTCTTCCGAACGGTTGGCCTCTTCCACATCCACCAACGCCATCACCGAGACGCCCGCCTTGGGACCGCTGCGGAATATCTTTGTCAGTTTGACGCCAATATCGTTTCCGTAACCCGTAGGGACATCCTTCAATACCAAAAGCGTATAAGCCACCTTTTCGCTTTTGCTGCGGTTGTATTCTGCAATGTTGGAGATATCACCCTGCAACAGATTCTGGATGATATTCTCTGCATGCGAAGTCTCTGCGTTAATCAAATTGGAGAACTCGTCGTAGCGCGAAACCACCTTGAAGACACCCTTGTTCAGACCTTTGAATATACCGCAGGTGCCTTCCATCTCGCTGAAATCCACCATCACCACATTCAGATTTCCACTTGGCGCCGTAGCCAGCATTCTACCTATCAGTGTATTGACAACATTAAAACATTGCTGTCTCTGACTCTTGGTATACTTGAACAGGATGTTTCCACCATACAATCCCTGCACATACACCCGTTTCTTCAGTTCCAACGTCTCTTGCAAGATATTATAACTTATCGCCTTTTCGCCCATGTAGTACGTCTTTTGAGCCCCATCGGCTTGACGCGGAAGCGTCTCCCAAACTGTCGAATTGGTGGGAGCAAGCTCCAGACGTTCGGTGAAAAGTGGAGGATTTTTGGTGTAATACTCCCCGATAAGCGTGTTCAGCATCGGGAGCACGGCCTTGCGTGTCTCCTCAAAACGCTGTTGCATCATATTCTTCCTGGTATCCACCTCGTTCAATCCTGCGGCCAAATCGGCCTCACCGTTACTATTGCTCAGACGATACTGGTAGGTGATGTCCAGCTTTTTCATGTCGGTATCGTACTCCTCCTGAAAAACGGCACTTTCATGCTCCAACTTTTTCATTAGCACAGAGATTTGTGTACCCACAAAATCGTAGCGTTCAATCAGAAGGTCGAGCACATCTTCCGAGAAATGCTTTATGACGGAATGGCGGCGAGGTGGCAGACGTGTAGTCCTGAAGTCCGTGATAATCTGCTTCATCTTCTCATCCTGACCAGCAAACAGACTCTCCACATCTTTGCTAAAATCATACAACACAGAAGTAGGGACAGCCGTTTTAGGGGCTGCGGGGGCAGGCTGCGGAGCCTCCACTACAGGAGCCAGCTCGTCGTCCGGTATCTTGGCAAAAAGGTCATACCAGTTTGAGGTGATGGGAGTGGTAGCCACCACAATCCGGTCACTAGGCTTTACTGACTGCTGTCCCTTCACCTTACGACCGTTCACATAGGTGCCGTTGGTGCTTTGCAGGTCTACAATCTCCATGAGACCGCTATTGTCCATCACAATCTTGGCATGGTGACGGCTGACCATTGCATTGTCAACGACAATATAATTGTCAGAAAGTTTTCCTATGGTAAGCTCTTTCATACATCAGTATTTTTTGTCTCGCATGTATTTTCTAATGGCCATCGCCAATTCGCTACAGGCCTGGTAGCGATCCTTCGGTTCTTTTGCGGTAGCCTTGTTTACGATTAGTTGCAGTTCGTCGCCTATCATGGGGTAATAGCCCTTCATCAACGGTGTGGGTTCATACATGATTTTACGGCGCACTTCGTCGCGGTTCTCTCGCAAGTTGGGGCTGTCGGAGAGGAACGGGAGATGCCCCGTGAGCATCTCGAAAAGCATTATCCCGAGGGCAAAGATGTCAGTATAGCGTCCACACTGTCCCTTGCTCGACTGCTCGGGAGGCATGTAGGCCGGTGTGCCGAAGCCCGTACTTCCCCCACCGTCGTCCATTCGGGAGGCGATACCAAGGTCAATGAGTTTCACTTTGCCATCCGGCTGGAGCATCACGTTATTCGACTTGATGTCGAGGTGCAACACCCCGTCGTAGATGCCCAGATGGGGAATCTTCACGCGGTGGAGGAATCCCACGGTCTCCACCACCTCGAGGAATATAGGCAAGGCTCGCTGCTCGGGGATGAGACCTACCTCGCGGTAGATATAGTCCTCGAGACTTCGTCCCTCGACGAATTCCATGATAAGGAACATCTGACTGTTTTCCGGCAAGTCGATGAACTCCACCAGTTTGGGGAGGTTGGGGTGCTGGGCATAGAGCATGAGTTGCGTCTCCATATTGCGGAAGTTCTCGCGGATGACGGCGTTGCTCATATGGCGCAGTTTCAGTTCCTTGATAGCCACCGGAAAACCGCTGCGCTTATCTATTCCCCAATAGACGCGTGCTGTACCACCCTCGGCAATCAGGCGATCCACGTGGTAGTTATCTAAATGCGGTAAGTTGTTCATGTGTATTCCCTAAGTCAAAATATTCGCACTAAATATTAACTTTCAACAATCTTCTTTACTTTTTCATACATCGCTTTCTTGGCCTCTTCGGTTTTTTTTGCGAAATTATCTTTTATTAGTTTTTTTAGGGTATCACCAGAATAGTTTGGTTTGGTTTTTATTTTCAATTCCTTACAAACCTTGCTGGCTGTCGCAAAATCCATATCTTTTACTAAATCGTTAAATATATCGTCGTACTTTTTCGTTATTTCTTCATCCTTTTTCTTGATAACATTATCTTTTTTCTCTATTTCTTTGTCTTTATTTTGAATGATTTGTTTATCTTTCTCCATTTCTTCTGCGTTTCTTTTCAATTCTTCACTCTGGGCCTTTACTTCCTCCTCACTCTTATTCAAGGCGGCTTTCTTTTTCTCTAAGACAGAATCTTTCTGATTTAGTTCTTTTTTCAAGCGTTCCGCTTCAGCCTTTTCTTTCCTGGCCTTTTCTAGAAGATCTTGTGCAACGGCAAGTTGGACATCAGACTCTGAATTATCTGAAGTAATTGTAGCCTCAGGCTCCGGTATCTCTTTCATGGTTGCAGTCGAATCCATGGAAGCAGTTACTGGAGATATCGGCACATCCTCGCTCTCTCCTTTGTTAAGGAGCCAAAACACTCCACCGCCAACAATCAAAGCCAACGCTGCTGCAACAATAATCCATATCATCTTACGTTGTTTATCCCCATTAGTTTGCCTAGCCATATTTCCCTTGGTATTCGACTTCACCGAAGCATGAGGCTTTACTGACTGAGACGGAGTTCTCCCCGAGGTGACATACGTCTGCCAAGGTAATACGGTATCGCCTATGCGTACTTCATCCCCAGGATTCAACCGTATTTCTCCCGTGATACGCTTACCGTTGACTGTGGTTCCATTGGTACTACCAAGATCCACCAATGAGATTTGTCCCTCGTCGTCCTGCACCAACTGTGCATGCATACGACTAACTTTTGCATCATTAACGACAACACTGCATTCCCCGCCACGTCCTATAGTTATAACCTTCATAGTAACACAATTTTTTTCCATTCATTAATCCAAAATCTTTTGTTCCCTGTTATTTTCCATCTCGTTTTTTCGCCGCTTGATCAATCTTTTTTTGTAAAACATCTATCTCAGTTTGCAACTTCTGACTCTTTGACAGATATTTGGGGTCATTAACATTAAGTTTTTCCTGTTGTTTTTTTAATTTTTTTATTTGTATATCCCATTTATTTATACTATCTTGCAAATCATCTTGTTTTATTTGATCTATTAGTATTAGTGTTTTTTCATTCGCATCTTGCTGCGGTTCGTTCGCCACTTTATCGGCTGGTACTTCCTCATTAGATCCTTCTTCATCAATCTCTTGAAAGGCTGTAATTTCAGCATTTTTATTATCATTTTTAGAACCCTTTGCAGAAAGGACTATCCATACTATGCCACCTACTATAAGCAATGCAGCCAACGAAATAGCAATAATCTTAAAAAGGCGCTTATTGGATGCAGAACCATTGCCCTTGGCTTCGATTCTGACACCTCCCTCATTAGTAGTATGGTTGATTGTATTTTGCTTAGGAAACGTTGATTCCTTTTTCCGAGTAGGAGCTTCGTATGTGACACCTATCGGGTTATAGCTCTTGAACTCACTTTCTTTCCAAGGGCTTTGGTCCACCTCTATCAGTTCCACGGTGCAGTTGTCCTGTCCACCAGGGCAGACGGTCTCGCCTTCCATGGCTCTGTCAATGAGGGTGTCACCCTTTTGCTGCAGGGTGAGAGAATCCTCGCCCAGTACACTCCAGATGGTACGGTCGGGAATCATGCCACTGAGACCATCGCTGCAGATAAGGAATACATCACCATTCTTCGGGTGAATGGGAGTGTTCGCATAATTGAACGAGGGCTGCAACTCGGGCTTGATACCAAGGGCTTTCAGGATACGGTTTTTGTTGGGGTGGTGCTCGGCTTCTTCGTCGGTAATTTCGCCAGCATCCACAAGCGTCTGCACATAGGAGTGGTCTTTGGTGATGCGGTGCAATTGCTTTTCTTTACCCAAATAAAGATAGATGCGGCTATCGCCTACATGGGCTATCCACACCCCGTCGCCCTGTATCAGCACGATGCAGGCAGTGGTGCCCATACCTTGGTATTCTGGGTGCTCAGCGGCATAGCCAAGGATTTGCATATTGGCAAACTGCAGGGCTCCATTGAGGGCCTCCACTGGTGTGGCATACTGTTCCTTGCCAATAAACCCAACGATGCTGTCCACCGCCAGCCTTGAAGCCATAGCGCCCCCCACATGTCCGCCCATACCGTCGCAGACGACAAAGAGGTCACCATTGGGAGTCTCCAGCTTCCAGCCATGGCTGTCTTCCTGCGCCTTGCGCACATTACCGATAACGCCTTTGGCAAAAATTTTGCTTTCGTTTCCTGAAATTAAACTCATATTATTTGGATTTATGCTTTTTTCCCAAAAATAATAATAACATACATTATTGACAATATTATCAGAACTCCACCACTCACTAACTGGAGTATTCCCGTCAACATGAAATCCTCTCCTATCCTTATTAACTGCAAACCCTTAATGATAAATCTAATACCCACAGGGATGGCAAGGATACAGGTAATTAGAAACAATACCTTTTTTTTTGGTTGTTTTTTCTTTATTAAGCCTGACGGTGGCTCATCAAGAGTTGATGAACTATCGTTTGATGACGAATATTGCTTATCGGAATCAAAATACATCCGCCATGGAATAGTAGTGTTGCCAATACGGACAATGTCCGTATCGTTCAACTGTATCTCGCCATTGATTTTTTGACCATTGACGTATGTGCCATTGGTGCTTCCGAAATCGGAGAGCGTGAAATGGCCATCGTCATGCTGGATGATTTGCAAATGATGGCGCGAGGTACAAGGGTCGGTTATCACCCTGTCGTTTTCCTCACTTCTTCCGACAGTAATAACTTGCATAATTTCTTTATGTTAAAGGTAAAATGTTACGATGGCTTCACCAAGACCTATCATGTCACCACTTCGCAGCGTGTATTGCTGGTAGAACTGGCCGTTGACCACGATGCCCTGGGAATAAGTATGACTCTTGTTGATTACCTCGAAGGAGGTGCCATTGAACACAATTTCGGCATGAAGGCCAGAAACAGTCTGGTTGTTGAAGGCATCGTTGCTTGTTGAGAAGGCCACATCGTTTGAGGCATCGCGACCCAAGGTGGTGCGGGGCTTGCCGATGGTGTAGCTGAACGCTTCGGTACCGGCTTTGCACTGTAAGCGGGGGAAGAGATTTTTGGCCTGCATCAACTTGACAAGGCGTTCTTCTTCGGCCTCTCTTTTTACGCGTTCGGATTCCGCGAGAGCAGAACGTTCGCGGTCTTCTTGTTCGCGACGAATGTCCTCCAACATCTCGCGACTACGGCGCTCGGTTTCCTCCTGCTGAAGACGGAATTGTTCCTGCATGTTTTGGTTGGCCTGTTCCTGCGCTTTCTTCTTTTTCTCCGAAGAAAGAAATATCAGGACAACCCCTCCAACAATAACCAACACAATGATAGCCGCGAGCCACCAATACTCCACCAACCACTGGATAAAGGTCTTGCTCGGAGCGATGAAGGGAGGTAGAGGACGACGCATTTTATCAACAGTGAGACGCATAGGATGTGGTCTTCCGTCACGCTCACACGTAGCCGTGAAAGTGAACTTGTAATCGCGTCCACGGAGACGGCTGTCGATATCACTATAGCATTTCTTCAAACTGTTTGTTGCAGCGGCAATGTCTGTTGTTGACGAAACCAACTTACCAAAGGTACTCTCGGCCAGGATATTGACCTCCGGAGTATTGCCAGCAAGAGGATATTTGACCACATAGATAGGTATTCCTGCTCTGAAAGCCTTCTCGCGTATTGTCTCCATCTCGGTGCTGGCACCGGAGGCCTTCATATTAAGACCTGCCGTTACTACGATAATGACTCCTGCACGATTGGAAGGGAGCAAATCAATACCCTCATTGATGGCAGAATAAAGGTCGGTTGACTGAGGATAAGATGAGTATGTCCGACTATTGTTTGTATACGAAGCAATGACCTTGACCAAGCCTTTCCCATCGGAAGTAAACTGCTTCAACAATGGTTTGATAATGTTCCTATCGGAATCTTTCTGCCGGTCAAACACAGCCACATTAAAGTCGTCGGTCGAAGCAATGGAAACCTCGTTGAAAAAACGCGTCAACATTTCGCGAGTAAACTCGCTTTGACGGCCATGACTGGCCATATCCTCCCAAAGAATGAGTATACTTTTGTTGACCGGAGTGCTTTTATCAATGGGCAAGACTTCGATTTTTAACGAGTCAACAGGTTTTTCTCCCTCATAAAGCACAAATTGGGAAGGGCTCATCTCCTCCGTATTGGCAGTATTCCATACAAAGGAAACTACAGGGAAACTGTCAAATATATATGAACCCTTCAGCCCGCGTTGCATCTGGGCTGAAAGAGGCATAACTAGTATGGAAAGTAAAAAGAGTGATAATAATTTTTTCATAGAACATTAAATTGTTTTAATATATATTACGTATCGTTCATTTTCATCATCAATCTTAGAAAGAAGTACGGAATTTAAATACTGTCTGTCCAATTTTGATAATATCACCATCGGAGAGATAGCAGGGCTCCAATTCAATGTCGCGATCGTTCACAAAGGTGCCATGCGACGACTGACTATCGGTGATGGAATATTTACCTGCTCGGAACAGTATCACGGCATGTTTGGAGGAGACCATGTTGTCATTCACAGTGATATTGCAATCCATATCACGACCAATGATATTCCGGCCTTCGTAGAGTTTAAAATCCACACCCAGAGGGTCAAGGGTGTAACTCACCAACCAACCCACCAATTTTCGGGCCTCGCGGAATGAGTCCTGCCTTCCTCCAGTACCTATCTCATCATCACCAAACATGGTACGTCCCGACATCGGGGCTGCACCACCGCCAGAAACCGGACGCGGTGCACTGGGAGCACTCGGCATAGCACCACCATCAGCCACAATGGTTTTAGAACCACCCATGCCTCCTCCCATATTCGGCACCGTCTCGGTAGGACGATGAGAATCCGTTCCCTGATTACCAAATACCTCGGTCTTCATTGTGTTATTGTTAGCTGCTGCGCCACCACCCGATTTGCAGTAAGGGCAACTGTCACCCTGATAATAGTGACCGTTCGGACATTGTTTGTATTCGTTTGCCATAATTAATATATTTATATGTTTTACTTTATTTCACTATGTATAAACACAATACAAAAAAGCATAGAACTCGCGTTGTTAGTTCTACGCATATTAGGTATTGCCAAACTCCTTTCCAAAATAAAACCAACATTGAACCTTATCCTATACTTAAGTATGTAGTGGTTACAGACCAATACATGAGCAGAAGCAAAAGGCATCAGTATCATTGTCCTTTGGTTTAAAATTTTGGCGAACTTTAATATGCGGACAAACTACAAATGCTTTTTTCGCATTTTTCGACAATACTCGCGTCGAAACATGGGTGCAAACTTACGAAAAGAATTTCATTTTTCCAAATTTATTTTATAAAGAAGTAATAATCAATGGCATACAAGATAATTTAAGGATTAAAGTTTAAAGTTTAAGGTTTAAAGATTAAGAGATTTGGAACTTAAATGGTTATGTGACGGTTTGCTCCGCTTCGGTCGCAGGCCATGACCGGAGGTCAGGCAGAAAGGTTAACGGTTAAAGATTAGTCGATTTTGGTATGTAATGGGTAAGGGTTTAAAAGGTTTGAAAGGTTTGAAGGGTTTAAGAAGGCTGAAAGGGTGGTGTTAAAAATGTTAAATTTTTGGTTGGGGACAATTTTTTTGTGGAATAAGAGTTATTATAGGTAAATAAAAATTGATTGTTCAACATATAAAGGCGCGTATGATGCAGGAATACGAATTTACCCCAGCGGACACATTTCCGACCTCTGCAAGCACAACCATACAACCCTCGGAGCAGATACTCCAGAACATCATGTGTTTTGCCCGCTGCTGCCAGAATGTTCAGGCAGGAGGCTTGAAGATGAGGCTGTTCTTGAACTAAGAATGATGGCCTAAAGCCGTACAGCAGGTAAACCAAGAACAGCAAGGACACCCCTTCAGAGGTGTCCTTGCTGTTTTATTGTTTCAGTTGTTTTATATCAATCTTTGCGGATAGGCTCACTGGTGAGGCCGACGCCGAGTTTCTTAAAGATTTTGCGGTCGACTTCGCTGGTCATCACAGTGGTGTGCGCCTGACAGCCATCGAGGAGCGGGAGGCAGTCGAGGGCGCGACGGCAGTTGTCGTCCAAGAGGCTGAGGATGGAGAGGGTGACGAGCACCTCGTCGGTGTGCAGGCGCGGGTTGCTTCCGTGGAGCATGGAGACTTTGGTGTGCTGGATGGGCTCTATCATCTTCTGCGAGATGAGTTTGACGCTGTGGTCGATGCCAGCCAGATGTTTCAAGGCATTGAGCAACAGTGCGGCACAGGCACCGAGCAGGTCGCCGCTATGGGCAGTGATGATGGTGCCGTCGGGCATCTCGATGGCGGCGGCGGGCACACCCTCCTTGTCGCGTCGCTCCTTAGCAGCGACGGTGGTGCGTCGGTCGTCGGTAGTGATTTTGGCCTGCTTCATCAGCAAGGCTATCTTGTCAATCTCGTGCTTGGAGGACTTGCCATTGGCATAGTCGCAGAGAGCAGTGTAGTAGCGGCGGATAATCTCGTCTTTAGATGCAGCGCAGCAAGCTTCGTCGTCGGAGATGCAGAAGCCTGCCATATTGACGCCCATATCAGTAGGTGACTTGTAGGGGTTGCCCCCTTTGGGTGCATTCGCTCCCTGTGGGTCGCGTTCGCCATATATACGTTCGAATATAGCGTTCAGTACAGGGAATATCTCGATGTCGCGGTTGTAGTTGACGGCGGTCTCGCCGTAGGCTTCGAGGTGGAAGGGGTCAATCATGTTGACATCGTCGAGGTCGGCGGTGGCGGCCTCATAAGCGATATTGACAGGATGCTTCAGTGGTATGCTCCAAATGGGGAAGGTCTCGAACTTGGCGTAGCCGGCCTTGATGCCGCGCTTGTTCTCCTGATAGAGCTGGCTGAGGCAGACGGCCATCTTTCCGCTGCCTGGACCGGGGGCGGTGATGACGACGAGGGGGCGTGTGGTCTCTACGTAGTCGTTCTTCCCGAAGCCCTCATCGGAATCGATGAGTTCGACGTTGGTGGGGTAGCCCTCAATGATGTAATGGTAATAGACATTGATACCCAGACGTTCCAGGCGTTCACGGTAGGCCATTGCGCTGGCCTGGCCGTTGTAGTGGGTAATGACTACGGAGTTGACGAGAAATCCGCGCTGCATGAAGGCGTCGCGCAGACGGAGAACGTCGACGTCGTAGGTGATGCCGAGGTCGCCGCGTACCTTGTTTTTCTCGATGTCCACGGCGCTGATGACGATAACGATTTCGGCATCGTCCTTCAGTTGAGTGAGCATTTTGAGTTTGCTGTCGGGTTCGAAACCCGGCAGGACACGACTGGCGTGGTAGTCGTCGAAGAGTTTACCGCCAAATTCAAGATAAAGTTTGTTGCCAAACTTGCTGATGCGTTCTTTGATGTGTTCTGATTGTATCCGAAGATACTTCTCGTTGTCGAACCCGTGGAGCATAATAAAATGAAAATTGAAAAATGAAAATTTATATATTATTTGATTGTTTGAGTGGGGAGCGTTCTTTGAGAACGAAGTCGCGGCCGAGGTATTTCTCGCGGACATCGGGGTCGTTGGCGAGGTCTTCGGGGGTACCGCGTTGAAGGATAGAGCCCTCGTAGAGGAGGTAGGCACGGTCGGTGATGTGGAGGGTCTCGCGAACGTTGTGGTCGGTGATGAGGATGCCGATGTTACGTTGCTTGAGTTCGAGGACGATGTCCTGGATGTCCTGAACAGCGATGGGGTCGACGCCGGCGAAGGGTTCGTCGAGGAGAAGGAATCGCGGGTCGTTAGCCAGCGCACGTGCTATCTCGGTACGGCGACGCTCGCCACCAGAGAGCTGGATGCCTTTGCTTTTGCGGATGTGGCCCAGGTGGAACTCTTCGATGAGGGAGTCGAGTTTCTGTTTGCGCTGCTCTTTGTCGAGGTCTTTGCGGAACTCGAGGATGGACATGATGTTGTCCTCGACGGTCATGTGGCGGAAAACGGAGGCCTCCTGTGCGAGATAGCCCACACCCATTTGCGAGCGCTTGTACATGGGGAATTGGGTGAGTTCGACGGTCTCGCCGCTTTCGCCGCGATCGGTTTCCGGGGCGAGATAAACTTTCCCACTATAAGGCTTGATGATGCCCACCACCATATAGAAAGTGGTGGTCTTTCCTGCACCATTGGGGCCGAGGAGGCCCACTATTTCGCCCTGTCGGACTTCGACAGAGGCACCTTTGACGACGGTGCGGGAGCGGTATTTTTTGACAACGTTGTCGGTGTAGAGGATCATTTTTTATTATTTTGAAGTAGGGAGTGCAAGGAGTGCAAGGCAGGCAGAACGGTTAAAGAGAGGTTAGATAATTCCTTCACGGAGGATGTCGTGGATGTGGATGATACCGAGGTAGTGGTGGTCAGCATCGGTGACGATAAGTTGGGTGATGGAGTTCTGGCGCATCATTTGGAGGGCGTTGACGGCGTATTCGGTGTCGAGGATGGTGCGGGGATTGGGGTGCATGATATCGGAGGCATATTTTGGCATGTGACTG